>Ga0247810_10000110_pt1 | contig 133078 bp, 104 predicted proteins | sample UWRJL119311C1_FD_179918 | JGI IMG/M metagenome (GOLD analysis project Ga0247810, IMG submission 179918) | Plant litter microbial communities from Arlington Agricultural Research Station in Wisconsin, United States - UWRJ-L119-311C-1 | ecosystem: Environmental > Terrestrial > Plant litter >... | reverse complement strand
GTGAATATTACCCTCGCTTAGGCTAACATGTTTAGAATCGCAACATGTTTTTTGCCTACTAGACAAGTCTGGCAGTTGAGACAGCGGTTCTATTACAGCCGCAGACAAGAAGTCCGGTAAGACTGGCACGAAGTCTGGCGGTTGGGACAGCGGTTCTACTGCGAAGTTCAGTGAGACTGGCACAAAGTCTGACGATTGAGACAATACTGTTGAAACAACAAACTGGTAATCGGATAAAATGATCTAACGAGACATAATACAAATAAAGTGTACAATTAATATGGATTTGTATTTGCTTTGGCATATTATTTGCATTTTCTTTTATTCTTTACTTCTTTGTTTTCTTACTTTTTCAGAAAGAAGTCTTATATAGAGAGAGATATATTATGGCCTGAGGCATATACTTTCATTAGCTAGCATACTTAGACCTCTCTCGTACAGAGAGCCTCCTTCCCTAGACTTTACCAAACCAAGAACCTTATTTCACGTTTTACGCACAGGAACCTCTCCTCCGCCTTCATCGTGAGTCTAGGTCCTTGACACACTCTATGGTAAGAACAACCCCTTAACCTCGTAAAAGCATTGGTGACACGTCTCCAGCATATTATTTTGGAGCCGTCGGCTGGTACAGATTGGTCTTGCTTCTATTCTCAATGACAAGTTATGCATTGTTTCTGGGCTTGATGCCGTACTGGCTGCGGTATTGGGCCGAGAGCAACGTTCAAGATAAATGGTATTATTCGAGTATTTATTTCTCACTCGCTCTTGGCGCATTTTTCTCATTTACTCTCACGATCGCCAATATCTTCCTAGCCATCGCCCCCCAGTCAGGCAAAATCTTGCATGCTCGACTCCTGCGTACCGTTATGCAAGCTACTCAATCCTACTTCGCTACGACTGACACGGGTACGACTTTAAACAGATTTAGTGCAGATATCCTTATGATTGATCGCAGGCTACCCCCCTCTTTACTACAGGTCGGCCACTGCCTCTTTACGCTGCTTTCCCAATTCATCCTGCTAGGTGTCGTACAGCCATTTATGGCCGTCACACTACCATTCACTTGTCTCACTATCTACCTCATACAGAGGTTTTACTTGAGAACATCACGTCAGCTCCGGTTACTTGACCTTGAGGCTAAAGGGTTGGTCAATGCTAGCTTTATTGAGGCGCTCGAAGGCGTCGCTACGATCCGAGCATTCGGGTGGCAGCGTTCATTCATTAATGACAACGCGAAGAAACTTGATATATCTCTACGTCCATGGTATTTGATGATGTGCCTTCAGCGGTGGCTAAACGTCACTAGTAAGTACAATTTTCTTTTTGTCCAAAATGTCTTACGAGCACAAATATACCAAGTTTAACTCGAGCTACTCAACCTTGCTCATTTTATTCAATGATAGGCAGTAAAATTATAAATGCTAATCATATAACGGTGAAGTGGACATGATTGTGCTTGGAATAGCAATGCTCGTCATTTCCCTCACTTTAAGCTTCAAAGGCACAGCTACTGGGGCCCAGGTCGGCATTGCGCTTAACGTCGTGTTGCAAGCTAACTCATTTCTACTCCGTCTAATCGAAGCTTGGACAAATTTAGAGACATCCTTCGGTGCTATATCGCGTCTATGCGCTTTTGAGAAGAATACACAGTCAGAGGTCAAGCCGGGAGAGGACCATCAGCCACCTTACCTGTGGCCTGCTAGAGGAGACATCTGCTTCGACAATATGTCAGTTGCGTACAATCATGGGACGCTCGCCCTCAAAAGCGTAACGCTTTCGATTGCGCCTGGTAACAAAGTAGGGATCTGTGGACGCACAGGTAGTGGAAAGTCCTCTATACTACTCAGTCTACTACGTCTCGTCGAGATCGAGTCAGGTACCGCCAGCATCGATAACGTAGACCTACGAAAACTCTCCCGAAATTCCATTCGATTTCGGCTCATCACCGTGCCGCAGGACCCCTTGCTGATTTTGACCGACACAGTGCGGCAAAATCTTGACATTGCCAACTCAGCTCTCACGGACGAGGACATTATTCGCGTTCTAAAGAGGGTGAAATTGTGGTCTGTCTTCCAGTCTCGAGTGAGCAACGCCGAGATTGCTGGCAAGCAAGCACGAGAGCTCGATGCTGCCATGGGCGGAGAGAGTAGCGTAGAGGCCCTCTCAGTTGCTCACGATCCCGATCTCAATTATTCTCGACGGGATCCGTCCACTACTTCATGTTTGAACATCATAATGAAGTCTGTTCCATTATCGCAGGGTCAACTGCAACTTTTCTCACTTGCGCGCGCTATCCTCATGCGCCCCACTCGTGGTAAAATTGTGCTTCTTGACGAGGCTACGAGCAATGTCGACAATGAGACAGACAAACTGATGCAAATGCTTATCCGAGAGGAGTTCAAGGAACACACCATTTTGACTGTCGCCCATCGACTGGACACTATTATGGACAGTGATATTGTTCTGGTGGTTGACGGTGGGAAGCTGGTTGAAGTTGGAACTCCATCAGAGTTGGTGGAAAGAGATCTTTGCCTATTCAGAACACTTCTTGGTACATCAGGGTAGTGAAAATTATGGTTTGTTCGATAGTAGAGTTATGAAAGTCCCTTAAAGAGCACGATAACTAGCAAGATTAAAACCTCGATTGATGTGCCCTTATATCAGTGGATAACTCACTGATTATAGGTGGTTTTTCGAATGAAAATATTAAAGAGGGTACTCAGAATCTAGCAGGGCGGTCAGCCACATGGAGGTTACATATACTGATGTTAAGGCAAATTCATAGCTAATGCTACTTTCTCTAGACTCAACGTAATACTTAGTTGAAGAGTCAAGGGCACTCAAAATCAATATTTAGACACACAATCAAAGGTAACTAGTCACAAAGGAGCGCCCTTTTTCTTGTGGCTTACTAGTCCCCTAAAATTTACTACACAATTTTGGTCAAAAAAATATGAAATTTGAAATTAAAAATTAAATTAAGACACCAAAGTCTTTGCATAGCTAGACAGTACTAAAATCGTTGAGACCAGAGATCAGCACTCTCTAAAGCCCGCCTTTGCTCATAGCTGCTCCAGGATAGGTGGTTTTGATATATGTGAATAAATCTGTTCCATTGACGCTCAAATCCTTGTACGCAGGGCAATTAAGGGAGAGGAAGGCAGTATCTGCGATATCCGATATCTTCGAGAGGATGGGTCCAAGAGTGGCATAAACGTTAGAAAGAATGTTAGGCGATGCCTCTTTGACAGCTTGGAATGCAAAACACAAGAGGTTGTTTCCCTCAAACAGACTAGCCGAGTTGTAGAGACCTCCGGTAATGTCGGCGAAGTTGATACCCGTAAAGGTGTTTACACCATTTACGTTGCCTCCAATGCTATAGAATATTAGACAGGTATCAAGAGGTCACTAGAGGCAGGAGATAATTTACCTGAAAAGAACTGGGTGCTTGGCTGCAACTTCTATTAACATATCCTGCACTCCCATAACGAGAGTGTAATCGCTGGGACGTCGGTAATAGTTCTCTGGAATACGGTCACTCCCGCTGGTGTAAACCATGTTGTCATCTGGACCCGACACACCATATATACTCTTGAGCGCTTCCTTGCCTGTGTTGAAGTCATATTAGCTAAACTCGTCTAAAACTTTCAAGGTTCAATAGGGGCTCTATACCGAGTATTCCATCTGGATACTCCTCAGAATGATTGGCAAACAGGCGACCGGAGAAAACAACAGCCGAGTTTCGTACGAACCATCCAGACCAGGGTAGATAGACGAAATTGGGGTTCCACGAGACATCCTGGTACCATCTCTCTACAGCATTCTCAATCATAACGTCTAAGGTGTAGTTGGGGACTTCGGCATCTTTCTGCTTGTTGAACATTCGGGTGAAATAAGTCATGTTCAGGTCTAGAGGTAGAGAAGTGAGGTTAGCCATGCCTCAAGCCACGGGACTTTTCAGGAGAGTGGATAAGAAAGTCAATTAGAATTGCAAAGACACACCATTATTGTTGCCGATCGGGTCGTAAAGGTCATTCCGAGTGGGCGAGCCGTCAACTTCGAAAGTATTATGGGTACCTGACAGACCACGGGGCGTTCCCAGAAGACCCCCTAAATTATTGAGCAGGCCCAATGGATTGGCAGAGCTTGATATACCACCCTACACTAGGTTTTAGTATTTGTTTATCTGATAAGAGACATAAATATTGGAAATTACTGGAGTATTAAAGCCTTACCATGCTAACACTTGGGTTCAAAGATACAATATTGCCACCAAAAATGGTGCCATAAGTTGCAAGAATGGTAGCAATTTCGACACCCATTCCCCAAACTTTGTTAACTCCTTCGACATACTGCAAAATCTATATAACGTATCAATAAACAGTATCTGATATGGGGTGGGATATCGTACGCTCGCAACACCATTCCTGGGCATGTAGCCATGGTTTGCTAATGCATTCAATCCAGGGCATGCACCACGAACGTCGCCAGCTGCGTAATTTGGCATTCGGAACTCATGCTTCCCGTGGACTATATGGACTGTGAGCTTTTGATATTCGACATTTAAAGCGCTATCTATATTGTGGAAACTGACCATCAATGAGTTGTTTCTTGGGGTCGAATGTCGACCTCTTTGTGTTGGCCCTTTCTGAGGGAATTCCTCCGGCCAAGGCGTCCTTCATCACAGTTGCCAAGTAATCGAGGGGGATGTTGTGGCCACCAATTTCTGTTGTACTCCCAACATCACCAGAGTTCCTCTTAAATGCACTGAGGGGAACAGGTGCGTTGATGTCTACATTTTCTGCGGAGGTTGGGAAGGCTGCCACGTGGGATATTGCCTCCGATAACACCAACAATGGTAGAGAATTAATGAGTTTCATGATGGCTATAGCATGTAATTGAGTCAAAGAAGATTAATTATAAGAGTGAGTGATCCCAAAGAGAGTGAGAGACGACAGGATAGGGTTGTTGGGGAAAGTCTTCCACGGTTATATAACAGCCCCTCCCCTAATGAAATGGCAGTCGCTGATCTTTTCTTATTGTACAGAAATGGGATGGCAATGATTGGAGACTGGGATGCGAATGGTCCCGGCGCTGCCTACCTTCACTGACTCGAGTTGTAAAATTCACATCGGCAGGTCCCAGGGTCCGGGAATTTTTCAAAGTAAGGATCGCGGGTTTGTGATCAAGATCAACGGTCTGTAATCCCAACGACACGCTAACCATTTTCGTCTGTTGATCGGCCGGTATGAATCCCAAGATTCCGGATAATTAATACGAAGCTTATGGCCATGGGGATGTGGTTTTTTGACGCATCCACATCACTAGTGATTTTCTTTCCCTGCAAACTTTATTCCATTTGATTATATAGCGAGAATAATCGCTATTGCTTCCATTGAGGAGGTATAACTGTCATATTTGCATTTCGCAGCAACTCTTTATTGAGGAGAAATAGACAGTCTACATTACCAGATAAGATTTCAACGAAAGGCAGGGATTCCACAATGAGACTTGCTATCAGCATTTTCTTCTGTAGTGCTGCCATTTTTGGTTTTGTTGCAGCAGGTTTTCAAGAATTAGCGGTACAGCTTCCACAGTGTGGAGTAGGTACATCTTCGAGTCTAGTGAGAAAAGCATTTGCTCACAAAACGACGCAGCTGTTATGTTTAGGAACCGCAATATCACAGTCTCCATGCGCCATCAGCAACGCGACATGTATATGTACCAACGCTGCTTTAACCGCTTCTGCCACTGCTTGCTTGACGAAGTCTTGTACAGTGAGGGAACAGTTTAAAGTTGCTAGAATTCAAGGAGAGGGATGTGGCGTACCAGTTGTATCCAAACAGGCAAAGATAAGGGTCATTGTATACGTTTTCTGCATCCTTGCCGAGTTATGTGTCATTCTTCGCCTATGTACGAGAATGAAGATTATGAACAGACTGGATCCAGCTGATTGGGTCATTGTTTTTGCGGGTGTAAGTCGTCTCTTAAAGCATTCTTCGATGGAAGATTTACTAATCGGTCTAGATTGCAACTATACCTTTTGCCTATCTTGTACTCACTGGTAATCATCAACTTCGTTGTCTTTACACTTTTTTTCTCTAACAAACTTCAGGTGCCGACCTTGGCCTTGGATTGAATATATGGGATGCAGACGCAGATAACCTTGATCATTTCTTCAAGGTAGTGCCTCCACAGTCTCAACTTTCCAATCAGTACTGATGATCTGTTCACAGTTGTTTGTGATCACAGAAGTTGTTTACCTGGTGCTCCTAGGGGTTACCAAGCTCGCACTTCTTTTGTTTCTTGTCAAGATATTCCCTAGCCGATCGTTTCGCATCGCATGTTGGACAATCGGAGCCTTGACTACGGCCATTACAATCTCGTTCACCATAGCAACGATTCTCTCTTGTAGACCAATATCTTATGCCTGGACGAGGTGGCAAGGACCCGTTACCAAAGGAACCTGCAACAATACCAATCTTCAGACCTATATTGCCGGAGGAATTAACGTCGTTCAAGATTTCACCATTCTGCTACTTCCTTTACCCGAGGTCTACAAGCTAAAGGTTTCTTTCAAGAAGAAGATCCAGCTCTTTTTCATGTTTGGTGTGGGCTTTATGTAAGATAAACCATCTATATCATTACCCTGACACACTTACCAAGAATTTGGCAGTGTTTCTGTTATTAGTATCGTCCGACTCAGATACCTCGTCACCTATGGAAATACTAAAAACCCTACCAGTAAGTCCATCGGAACACAGTTTCTATCACGTTACTAATATGTGAGTAGTGGACTACGTCAATCTCGTCGCATGGTCAGTAATAGAGCCAACGCTCGCAATCATCTGTGCTTGCATGCCCTCTATCCGGCAACTCCTTGGACACTTCTTCCCCAAGAGCTTTAGCAGTACGGCCAAAAGCTCGTACGGTCCTAGCCGTAGTGGTGAGCAGCGGATCTACCAAAGCCGTTCATTCAAAATTGAAAACAAGTTGCGCAGCCACACAGATGATTTCCACGAGCTCACCAACAGAACAACCATCGCTGGTCGTGATTCTTCCTCTGATCATCATACGCCGGGGAATTTGAATAATCTTTCGAGGCTGGAGAGTAAATTACCTACTTTTGAGAGACATGAGGATGAGGAAACAGGCGCTGTCCATGGGAATACTGAGAACAGCTCAACGCATGAGTCTGTTGCCCCCCTACACACCAAGGGGCATGCAAGTTAGATCATGTTTTCTTTTATCTACGCGTTATTTATGGACGGGCGCTCCGGTGTCAAGGTAATATGGCATAAATATAGCAGATTAAGCTAATGGGAATGGTCGGAAAAATTTGTTTCTAAGATTATTGTACATTAAGAAGGTTTTGGTTTGTCAGTAGGTAGTAGGTATCATATACCGCTATATTCTTTATGAAGGATCAACAAATTTCACTTGTAGGATTCCCTTCATTACCATAGCTTCTTTAGCCGTTCGACATAACAACCCCACTCCTTTGCTTTTGATGTTGTGGGACGACAGTGTTTCAGATACGCCTGTTTTCCCCCAAAAGATATTATAAATGGCCGGCAATCTCGCCCCGTCTGACATCTGGACGTAACCCCTGAGTGTCTACTTGTCATCATCATTTCTACAGGGAGTTGGGATACTAGCTTCACAGACCCCGCATAACGGAGACGCCTAATTTCAAGGATCCTTGCGGCGCGTGCATATACTGAATCGTGTGCATCTCATAGTTGAAAATTGTAAGGATTAGCCTACGAGAACTGACATAGTAGACAGATCTTCCCTCTACCACCGCTATTTGTTTGCTAATGGCCTCGTCAAGTTGGTATAAAACTTGGTTGAAAGCCCTGGTGGGAAAAAATCTATTGTTTCACTTCTCACTAGGGCAAGATGCCATCGTCCTTGGCCCGCGGAAGTCGAGATACCCAGGGCACCTCATCAAAATCTATAACCAAATTCCATGTTTTCGCATCCAGACGAGTAGCCAATGAATTAATGTAAACGTTAATGTTAGAGATATTCCAGAGAGGAGGGCTTGGTTAGTGAACTTTTGAGCTACGACTCTGTTTTGTGAAAATGTTGTGATTTGAGACACTCACAAACAAAGTCAAATAGAGGGTGGTTTTCGTGGTATGCACATCTATCCCGGTTACTTAGCTCACCATGACAGCGCTCGACATGTTGATATGCTAATGATAGATGTTACCGAGTGTGCTAATCTACATTCACCTAGCTTGCCCTTGACAAGGACAGAGGCGGCTCTGGCCGCTACCCAATTTAACGGCCAAATATCGCAGATCTTCTTGCCCCGTACGCCATGCAGTCTACTACTTTTGTAATATAACGCTTGCCAATCACTGGGTCCCCAATTATAATACCTGGGGTTCATCACAATCACTATTTTCACCATTTTTCTGTCAGGGAATTACTACTAGACCCTAATTCCACCACGACTTCACCAGGACGTCACCAGCTAGCTATCAAGATTGAGCTGCTAGTCAAGAACATCAGTGGATAACAATTTGAGTGCACAGTGTTCTCATACGACGGTAGATCATCCAGACTCCAGTATTTCGCAGGCGTAGTACAGAGAAGTACCAAGCGTTCAGGGCCCACTTTAGCGTGTGATACAATAGTTCTGTCTGGACTGCCAGAGGTATCTTTTCCCCCCTGAATCAATTAGAAATGACCTGGCTAATGACCGGAAGGCGATGGAAGCCGGGGAGGCAGTAAAAGAGCTCCTCAGATATGTAATTCCAGGATAAGGAAATAGACACTATAGAGCTTTGAGGCAGGTAGCGGAATGAGTAACTCGATTGGGACGCAGGATCTTCTCGTGGGGAAAGTAAGATTTTGATTCAAGCTTACGTCTGATATGATAGGAATAGATAGCTGAATTAAAGATGATGCTCCAAAGACAAAATATGAGAAGCAAGCCGAGATCATTGTCTTCTCGTTTCACCTCTCTTCTTTTTCTTCATTTTATATTCTCACTCCTCCCATCTCCCATTTTCCCGTCGCGGAAGCTGTCAGGAGGTAGAAGTAACTACCTGGGATACTAGAGCTTCAAACCAACGGACAATATGACCCACTCTTCTACACCAAGAAATTAGGATCAAGATCGACAAGTAATATATGTAGCTCAGAAGTTTCATCTTGTAATACCAGGTACAGCACGTGGATTTCTCATAGCTGCAGTCATCTAGGACGCCAAATCAGACCCATTCAACAGATAGATCTACATACCGACGTAGTAGCTCCCCACCGTGGCTAGCATATGTACCAAGTGGAAAACTGAGCACAGCATCAATCTTTACGAGCGATGTCAGTATGCCCGATTCTCGATAGAAAACAACTGTACATCTTTGCTATATTCGGGATCTTGGTCTCCCAAAAGGGGCGAACTCTCCCCTCTCCACATGTCAGCCATGTGCAGCCCCTGAGAAAGTCTTACAGAAACTGCGCCGGCCACCCGAAAGTCAGAAATTAGGGGTGGTAAGAAATAATATAGCTTGAGGTGAGCTCGCAGGGCAATCTCGTGGTAGTAACCACTAGCAAGCGATCTGGTCGAACAGTGACCTTCCACCACCTTACTATCTTTCACGATGCCAGCCTGGACTTCGACCAATTATGGTAACGAGAAGGCTCGGAATCAGACGGGATCACGCTTCCTGCGATGGCTTCGAGATGCATGTTCGGAATACCGACTGCTCTTCACACTCGTTTTTATACTCAACTTCGCCGGCGCAGTTCAGTTTGTTTTCAATTGGTACCGCAGAGGATATTCGAACAACAGGACATCTGCTTTTGCAACGTCTCTCAACCTCACCATTTCCATTGTCATCCGGGTTGAGCATGTCGTCAATTTTCTTTTCACCATTTGCACAGCCTTGCCCTCCTCAACACCACTATGGCTCCGTCGCCGTGTAGGAAAGATCTATCATTTGGGGGGTCTTCATAGTGGATGTGGTGTGGCGGCAACATTTTGGTTTATTCTTTTGTCGGTTGAAAGCACGGTCAAATTTTGCTCAACAGCATCAAGGGGTGCGGAGCAATGGATTCTCATAATCGTCATTTACATCTTGGATTGCCTCCTTATCTCAATCGTTGTTATGGCTCATCCATCCATCCGCGAGAAGCTGCATAATGCTTTCGAGATCGTCCACAGGCTAGCTGGTTGGTCATGTTTGGCTTTACTCTGGATTCTCACAGTTCTCAATACGAACATAAATCGACCATTAACTCAGAAACTCTCTTCTGCATTATTTGGCAGTGGAAATATATGGCTTCTTTTTATCTCTACTTTCAGCATTATCGTCACTTGGGCCAATTGCCGGAAAATCACTGTGCAATCAGAAAGACTTTCAGAGCATGCTTTGCGTCTTAAGTTTGATTATTCTACACCTGAACCAGGGACTACCATACGGATATCATCAAGTCCTCTCTTTGAATGGCACGCTTTTGCCACCTGGTCCAAACCAGACGATGCTGGGTTCTCTCTCATCATTTCAAATGCCGGTGACTGGACAAATAGTCTCATCGAAAATCCTCCCCAAAAGATTTGGGCTAGACGAACACCTACTTGCGGTGTATTACGGATAGCACCTATGTTCAAAAGCGTCCTGCTCGTAGCCACAGGCTCAGGCATTGCACCCTGTCTACCTGTGATTATGGCGAAGCGCACTCGCATTAATCTTTTCTGGTCGACGCGAGATCCGTTGACGACGTATGGACCTGGAATCGGTGCCATTGTTACTGCTCTGGGGAAGAATGCGTATATTCATAACACGTCGACAATGGGAAGGCCATCAACGTTGCAGCTGGTGATGAAGCAGTTTCAGGAGACGGATTCGGAGGCAGTGATAGTCATTTCAAATCCGAAGCTGACGTTTAAATTGGTAAAGGACTTGGAACATAGCGGTATCCCCGCTTTTGGTCCGATATGGGATTCTTAAGGACCAGAGCGTTGTAGATTGAAATAATGTAATATACAAGATGTGCTACAGGGCAATCAGTCTTTAGTCGAAACTTGGGCTATAGTTAAATGCAGAGTAGTGAGCAAAAAAAAGTTCTTAAGACCATCAGCTCCACTAGTCTTAATGCCCAGATATCAATCCATAATTCTTTTATAACAACAATGATACCTTATCTTTCACTTACACTTTTATTAAGTAGTGTGCTGCGTAAATATCGCCCGTCATGTATTACTATCAAGAAGAACGAATGTATAGTCATTCTCCACCATAACCCATGGTCGCCGCAATACAGGTCCGATGGCGTCTAATGGCCGCCAGGCGGTTTCGTTCCTTGGCAGGTTCGACAGGGCCGGTCCAAGTTCAAGTACCAACCTGCGTATTTCTCCCTCTCTATTGCTTAGCATATACTAGTAGGCGCTATATAAAACCTTTTTACACTTACAAATTAATAAGTCTAATAATATCAATCATATATCCTAGTCACAAAAGTACATGAAAGTTTATAATATATAACTTACAACCTTAATTTTGAAACTTATAATTATAATTCTTGAATTACTAAGAATATCTATATCTTTTAGTAGCTATTTTATTTAAAAGACATCTACTAAGAACATTCGGCTTTACAATTAATCTCTTCTAGCCCTGGCTGTCTTAGAGGAGCAGTATGCTTCTGATAAACCCAGGCTCTGAGATCTTGATTCGTTTAAGGAGCAATAGACAAAGTGATACAAGCCTTAGAATTCGTATTTTAATATTTATAGAAGATAATCTATATTATTTAATCAACCCCCATTTTCCAGTTTATATACTCCAGTGCTTTATAAGCGCCCTCCTAGCGTTACCCAAGCGTAGTAATTACCCCTGGATTTAAGCTGCATCACCATATGTCAGACTTCTGAGCCTCATAAATTTAGAGCCTCACAATTCGTGACATTTACGTCTATTTCTAGCCAACTTGTATATGATTGAATAAAAATCGCTAGCTATTGGATCAATAATATAATAGCAATGAACTCTATAGCAAAATAAAAATACTAGAAATTAGGTTATTAAATGTATAAGTTAGAAAATATGATTAAAACCACAATACGTCTTTCATTTACTAGAATACAGATTTTCAGGCTTATACCACTCTGTCTATAGCACCTCACATTATTCGCCGACCTACAACTTTAGATGAAGCAGTCACCTTTACTTTGGAACATTATAACTGTTGATATATTCTCACTACAGTACATGTATTTACTTCCGGTCATGTGACGTAGTCGAATGACCACTGTGGATCCCTAGTTGGGGATATCATCAACACTCGTAGCTAGCTAGTAATACAACACCGATTACTCTGCAATACAACTGGCAAATACGTGATATCACGTAGTGGTGCTACGTATTGAGACTCAATCGACAATAACCCATGCTTCACGGCAGTAGTAGGAAGCCAATTTCCACGACAGCACACACTAAATACAGTCTTTACGCATACAGACCACAGATCAACGGGTAGCTGGAATGAAAGGATAATATCAAGCCGTATTCGGGCAGAACTCCTGTACTAATCAATCCTTAAAGGAATCTTATACAACTGGTTATCCTCCATCTCCTCTCCTTTTAGCGAAATAAACATCACGTCTCCAAACCCCATCTTTTTATAATAAGACGAAAGCTTAGCACAGCAACTCACTCCTAAAATCGTGTTCTCTTCCCTTGCACTTTTAATCCCAAATTCCATTAATTTATTGCTAAGGTTCTAATATTGATATTCGGGGGAGAGAGCTTTAAAACAGATAGCGAGAGTAAGCTCTTCTTTTATCATTAAGCCTTGCCTAAGAAATAGGGAAATAGAGAGGGGTAAGGGGTCAGGTCGCTGCCCATAAGAACTTACCTATCAGACCTAGCCACCACAATTCGGAATCCAAATTCTCAATTGGATTCTCGGTTCCAGGTATCACAGGTACATCATCGGAGTTAAAATAGCGTTTTGCAACCTCCTGACTTCTAGATCGATCGAGGCGATTCCAGATATCTTCAAGGAGGCCGTAGTAGAAAGCATGAATTCCTTTATCGGTCATGTTCAGTCAATTTCCTTTTTAATGTATGCACTTGGATGGATTTGAAGGAGGAATTGTGGGGGGGGGGAGAACATCTTAACCTCTTAATATTGATTGTTTCCTCCACCGCTTTCCAACTTCGCTCCTCCCTATCCTTCCCCACATTGAATAACCTATCATTTTCTTTCTATTGCCAGTTACTTTTTCCACCACATCACCCCCGCCGACTCTATCTCCACTGTCCTCTACCTCGAGAACAAAAGAATGAACACCCCTACTGTAAAAATAGGCTTTACAGCCATACGTCTCTCCCCTCAGGAAATCTTTGGGATATTTGGATATATATGGGTGGAGTTTGCTGACGTTGTGATGGGTTTTGAAGCTGTCCGCTGAGAGGAGACAGATTTTGGAGAGGTCAGAGGGAACGGCGGGGCGGACTATTACTTTATCTGGCATGTTTTGTGTTTGACTTTTGGTTTATATTAATAAGGAATTATGTGCATCTAGTCCTTGGATTTCTGTACAACCTGAGAAGACTCCGCCGTAAATGTGTCGAAACTAATGTACCCACGTAATAGGGGTGGTTCCTCAGGTGTGTGAAGTGAAGTTTTGTATTCTAGAGAGTCTAAAGAGAGAAAGCGTGTGGGAGAACATAGCGCTATATACAAGGCAGGAAGGTGGGGTAATAAATTGTACCTGAGGCACATTAAAATGACTCACCCTGACATTGCGTACTTGTCAAGGTCTGTCATGTGATCACGATGGAGGGTCGGAATCTAAGGGTCAGGATTGTGTAGTTTGAGTTGGAAATCACGCTACAATCGTATGAGATTACACCCCTTCGGACAGGCGTGTCTTATATATTATAACTATAAGGAGGCTACGATTTATATATAGCCACGGGCGGCTCTTTAATTAGAAGGGTAGAGATTAGCCTGTCAATTATAACTAATATACATATTTTCATTTGAATTATATCACTCTAACACTGAACCCTCACAGTACTTTAAGGCTTTAACTTGTATATAATTTAAAAGGTGATATCTACAATTGAGCGCCAAGAATAGCAGTCTTAGAAGGAGAAGTTATACTAAGGTCAATTATATAATTACAATGTTAAGGTAATAAATAAGGGTTACATCATATTGGTAGTAAAATTAGAAGTTATAATTTACAATGGTTACAATATAATCTTCTCTGATAGAGGTTTATATCGCTGTTAAAAAGCCTACAGGGAAGTACCAACCCTATATATAGCTATAGAGGTTTCTTAATAATAAGATTACAGATTATTTGATTGTTTATAGCTAGTACATAAGTTGCTTTTGAGTTGTACTACATTGTTTCTAAACCTTCACAGTATAAAACAATTGTGATAATGTGCTTAAGAATAAGAAACCTACTTAAAATCTCAAAAGTCTAATATAGAAGTTGTATTCATGCTAATTCAACAACTGTAGAGTATAAGTGACCCTTGTCAAATGGTACCTGTTGGCACAGTCCTGACACTTAAGTTCCGACAATTAATAGAGTTCTGAGCTGTACACCGTATGAGTCATAATGTAGCGTAAGCTCCCCAATCATGTCGTTTATAAGAGGAACCGAGTCGGGAAGCTTTAAATCCTCTAAAGTTTGAAGTTCTCTTATTCTAGTTAAGTGTAATATCTTTACACTATATTCTTCTACTAACTCAAGCTTAGCTATAGCTATCATGACATCTCTAGCAGCATACGCGAGATCGTCTCACCAAGTAATCACTCCCCGTATCATCCTCCGTAGCGCCCGCTCCTGCGATGCTAAGCCCTTCGTTATTATGATCAATGATCCCCTTGACAGTCCCTACGGGAGGGAGAAAGGTCCTGATCAAACCGTGGAACAACAACTCGAGCTCATCGAACAATGTTTAATTACCACCGCACAAGGCAAGAATGCATGGATGACTATTATTCTTAAAAATGAATACGATACAGACTCACCAACTGCAGCCTTTGAGGTCGATGATGGCATAGTAATCGGCACGACAGGTTTTAATTCCTTTAAAACAGAACCATCTTTAAGCGACCCCTCTAAAAGCGCAATAACAGGCGATATCGGAGCGGTGATTGATCATCGCTATCGGCGCAAAGGCTATGCGATGGAGGTTCTTTCTGCGCTTGTGGAGTATGGTTTCAATGAACTTGGTTGCGGGCAGATTTCTCTAAGTACGGATCAGACAAACTTGCCTTGGCGAGCGCTAATGAAGACTATGGGGCTGGATAAAGTAGAGGTTTTGAAGAGAATTGTGCATTCACAAGCTAAGGGAGAGAGTGGGAAGATGGTTGATGAGGCGATCTACCGATTTGATAGGACGATTTGGGATGACACGAAGAAGAATTTAGTGGCTTGTGGGAAGTGGTACTTATAAATCAGCGTTAAACCTCGAAGCAATAATGAGTAGAACTATAGTGACGTTTGTTGCATCTCCCTCTCATTGTGTCGCGTTCCTTTCTATTGTCTATACAGAAATCACTCGCGTTAATTATAGTAGAGGTCTGTCTAGTGACTAATTGCGGAAGAGGAATGTAATTGAGAAGTAGAAGATAATACTATTTCTATGATTTATTCTTTATTTCAGTGGTCCAAACAAGTAACAATCCGGAACATTTGGCAAGCTTACACGGTTTGACATAGCCTCCTAATCTTGAAGGGTATCCTGACGATTTGAGACCTGCATGTTCACCCGTCTACAGAGTCTTGCCTCAATGAGATCTCTATCCTCCCATTAGAGTGGGGAGTTGATTATCCCACCAGAAAAATATGCTGACTCTTAGACACCTACCGATCAACATATAACCATATCTACAATATCAAAGCTTAGGTCCACCAAACAAGTGACCTTTATTCAAAAACCTCGTCACTCCCCACACACATACCATGACACACAGAGAGGGTCTTACGTACAGACGATAATATACATGCAAAGACACAAGAAGCATAAACCCTGAAAAATAAAATGTTGAATCACCGTTCTCGTCCTTGAAACCCACCAAATCTTGCATCCCAAATCCCGTCATAAGCACAATTAAACAAGTTATTCTAAAGGTATTTTTCAATCCTTAAGTCAAATTGTGCAAGCCTGCTGCCTCCACAGCCTAATTAATTCATTCAAATATATCGTTCAAATTCAACCGGTTTAGCGGCATAAACGCACTCCAGTGAAATATATACAATAATCGGGATATATTGTAACCTTACGAAACATATAAATACAGAACTTTGTAGGGTTCTCTTTACACTTACAAAGCTACAATTTGATATTCTGAATATATAGTAACATATTGCAACTTGACCTCGCATATCTTGAAAACACATTCTAATAATAACGAATGTGAATCTCTCAGTAACTTAGGCTATTTGGATTTCGTTTTCATCATTGAATAGGCTTTTAGTCAAGGATCCAACCTTTCAGGCAAGTCACCCCAAACTCCTAGTTGTATTGATGGCAAGCATTTACCACCGACCCCTAATTTCAGCCCGCTCGATACAATGAGGCATTCCTAAGATCCACTCAGCATAATATTCATAGCTCATGGAGATGGAGAGTACCACTGCTTTGAAGATGACAAAGGCGAATCTGCTTTCGTGGACAAAGAGGCGTTAGCCACCATTTGAGGCTCCCAACAGAATCTCAAATTTGTGATACCGAATGCTTCTTGCTCTCAGAACAGAAAAAGAAGAGAGAACCAAGCGCAGACTATCACTAACGAGGTTGGTTGTGTACTCGCCATAGGGAGATCCGCTGGAGATGAGGAATCCATTAGTTGTGTACGGAAGTTTTGTCGTACTTGTTTCAAAAGTCACACTATGTGAAAGGCGCTTAGAACAGCACAAACTACTCGCAATATGAAGTTACAGCATTTCACAGTTCATTCTCAAACACAGAGCCTATTACCGATGAAGCTGGTGCTACAATATGTATAGGAAAGACGGCTAGTAGTTATCCTGATGTGGAGTGAGAATTGTTCAATCTTATATTTAAAGCATGATTGACTAGCGATGGCACTGAGTTTAAAACAGTTGTGTCGACAGATTCTGATAATTGATGGTAGGCGTGGCGTCTCATTCTTTTCTTATGCGATATCTAATAACGGCACTAGGTGGGTCAGTCTAACAACCCCATGAGAGATAGATTCTTATTAGTTCTCTGGCGTCATTTGAGTACTTTAGGTCTATTTTAACTCTACTAAAGTACAGAGCTTGATATCATGTGCTGGATCACATGAAAGCTAAATGCTTATTGCCATATTCTTTTCGGCTACCCTGTAGTTGGTATTCATTATGCTTAACATTCTTGTTTATGGTCTAATAACATGGTTACTACAAATATGACCTTTGAAACTGTTCAAACAACCAATTGTCTTAGTGGCATACGTATAGAGGTGCTCATATAGAACATCCTCGTGAATCAGCTTCTAAAAGAGTCAGCATTGACCATCACCTGGCTATCAACAGACAACTGTATAATAATTGCTTTACCCTAGATATCAATGACCATTTCTCGCGTAAAATCCTCTGGCTAGAACTTGAGAATCTTCCAAAACACATAGCCAAGCAGTAAAGTGAGGCATTTAAAGGCATGCGGGCCAATTGCCTAGATACAACGTTGAAAACACAGGGCCTTATCTTGTCGCAGCGGAACGTTACACGCAGACTTGGCATGTTTTCCCATTCGTCTGTACCGACGCTACACCGCCTTATGGTCAAAAAATTTAAAAGAGGGGTTTTAATAGTCCTCAGTTCTCCTCGGCTTTACCGAAGCTAATGCTGTATTACACTCATTCTATCATGCAGACCTTGTGACCATCGTAACATAGATAAGCCTACATGACTCTACCTTATGGATCGAAGGCATACAATAAGATAAAAGGCCGAGTGGAGGGTGTAGTAGGAAAGGATTAAGGAGAAAGATGGTTGAGTAGATTAGAGGGCGATTCTATAGACATTGAAATCGGCGGCTCTATATATACGCACCTTCCTAAATTCAAGGAACGCTAAACTCAAGGGCACGAATCGCAATACTAGGATAATGCTATTACTAGTGTTCTTCCACAAAGTTGCTTTCTTTTTACTTACTCTATTTGTTACTAAGTGCAGGCGCCCTGACGCCATGCCGAGTCCGCAAAACTTATCCCTAACCCAAGATCGCGGGTATTTACTAGGCTTGAATACGGCGGATAAACACTTAATATATAAATTAGACCCTCTTCAGTAGATTAATTCTAGAATTTATTCAAGGGTAAAAACGAGCTTGAGCCCAATTTCATTTTGCTCTTAGACATAAGTATATTATCTTTAACCATCTAGTACAATCATTAGGTCTCTCAATAAGGCAGAGATTATTTTGTTAACCTACAACTAATATTCCATAATATTACTAAATCTATACCACTAAATCCTCATGCCCTTTGCTTAATCCTGTCGAGTAAGTTCATAGATTTTTGTAACCTGACTTTTTTGTCCCAGGGTACATTCTTGTTGACCATTTATGCTTTACTCGCTTATATTATTACCCCCCCGTTTATATTTACAGTCACTGGGGGGGCAGAAAGCGAGCTGAAGCTGGCCAAGACTCTTTAAGCTCGACGGCGTTTTTTCATAGTATAATTTAACTTGTGTCGCTTAGTTAGTACTACACACACTAACCTTGATCCGCTGATCTTAAGAGGCTACTTGCAGCATATTTCTTTAGATACCTACTGCCGCAGCTTTCTCTTCTTTTAAGTCGTATTCTTTCCAGGTTATTCAAATTGCAACATGGACAATTTTCTCTTTTCGACTAATTTGACTGCCTCATCAGCTTCTTTAAGAGATTGGATCGGGCTCGCCATCGGACTTTGGGCAAGCTCTTTTGTTATACTGGGTCTCTATCGCCTCTATTTTCATCCTCTCACAGGGTTCCCAGGCCCAAAACTCGCTGCTCTCACACTCTGGTATGAGACTTATTATGATGTATGGCTTCGTGGGAAATATGTCTTCAAAATTAAGGAAATGCACGAGAAATATGGTAGAAATCCTTTTGACGTTTCATTTGCCGCACGGCCTAAAGAATTTACAGGACCTATTGTTCGAATCAATCCATATGAAATACATATCGATGATCCAGAGTTTTACCACCAATTCTACTCTTCTCGCAAACTGAAAAAGTACGGCTGGTACTATAAAGTCTCGGGTGTTGCGGATGTTTCATTTGTTACAGAAGATCACAAAGACCATCGTCATCGTGTTGGCATTTACAAGAACCTCTTTTCTCTCCGCTCGATTCACCAATTCGAACCTCAGATCAGACTCAACATTGATAAATTCTGTGTTACCTTAGAGGATAAAATGGAGAGAAATGATAACATCAATGTCTCCCATGCTTATCGTGCCTTGACGTCCGACACAATCACTTCGTATATTGGACTTGCACCCAATCCGCTTTCAAAAGATGCAAACCTTGGAGAGACTTATCGTAAATATGGCCGGATTGTGGCCGAAAGCTCTGTTGTCGTGCGCCACTTCCCTCCTTTGGCATACTTCAGACTACTTCCTGGTTGGCTCGTAACTCGACTGAGCTCTAATTTTTCCATTCTAAAAAGTCATCTGGAAGTAAGTTCAATGTTTTGAGTACATTGAAACGTTGCTAACCGCAGCAGCAATTGAAAAACCAAGTTGAAATGGCCTGTGCTCAAAATGAATATGGAGAAAAAGCCCCACACAGTACCATGATTCATGGTATAATTGGTAACGAGCGTCATAGCCAAACCACTATTAAGGAAATTACCGAAGAAGCACTCATCCTGGAAGGTGCTGGAACGGACTCAACAGCCCAAGCTTTGGAGGCTGCGACCTTTTATATCCTCAATGATCCCGATGTTACCACTCGCTTAAAGAAAGAATTGATCGGAGCAATTCCAGATCCACTAGATATACCATCTCTTCTGAAATTGAAACAGATTAAGTACCTGGTAAGTTGTTCGTCAACACACTTAAAATTAACTGATTCGTGTAGACAGCGGTGGTGAATGAGACACTCCGCATGTGCTCTCCAGCCAGCAGTAGACTTCCAAGAGTGAATGAATTAGCATCCACTGAGTACGGAGGATGGAGTATTCCAGCTAAGGTAATGTATAACCATTTTTTGCTGTTACCTATCTAACTTCACTTAGACGCCAATCAGCATGAATATATGGAATGTTCATACCAATGAAGCTATCTTTCCGAAGCCCGAAACCTTTAATCCCGAGAGATGGCTTTCCGAGGATGCTAGTAAACTTGAGGACTATCTTGTTCCTTTTGGAAGTGGTTCTAGAATGTGCATTGGGATGAAGTAAGTTGGCATCAGTGTAGTTAGAGCCGTGCTAATTGATTCCAGTTTGTCGATCGCAGAACAGTATTTGGTTTTAGCTACATTATTCCGTAAATTTGACCTTCAACTCTACGACACGTATCATGAGGATGTGGCTATGGATTCGTCATGCCTGGCTACCTTTTGTAGGCCCGACTCAAAAGGCGTTCGAGTCTCCGTAAGCAAGCTCCAGGGATCCACAAGATGAGTGAAGTAGAAGAAGTATTCTGAGATGTATAAGAAGACATTCCCATACTATTCGTGGCTGGGCTACCGAACAAATAATAGTATTAAGTTTGGACCAGGCTTTTCTTTCGATTATAAACGTCAATAAAGCAGAATACATTGAAATTGATGTTAATTCGCATTCTCAAGCTTCGAATCAATACAAGAAGTAAATGATATCTTATTTTATAGTATTTATCTAGAAGCTCTTCTGATTAGTGGTCTATCAAATCCCATTCAAATGTGAATTTGGAATGCGTTTCCTCCCACAGCTTAGTTGAAGCAGTAGGCGCCGACATTCTTAGATATAATGTTCCCTGAATCAATTTTCAACGCCAATGTAATGAATGAGAGTGTAGTTATCCGTAGTGATCATTAGAATTTCCTGATCTCTACATCAAAACATCAACTGATATAAAACGAAATGATTGCCGCGGATATTCGTTTAATCATTGGCAGCAAACGTCGACTTAAGGGCGGATGAAGTAATATCTCATCTAGCATCAATTTTGTTCAAATCTGAGGCTTGAACAAGGTTTGATTTCGTAAATGCAGAGCAGATTTGTGACTGCAGAGTGTCAAGCCGATAGAAAAGAAGTTTTATTGTAGGCAAGTTACTATGTGCGGCTTTTCCAGGTACCACTATGAATCTTCATGCAGTGCATAAACAATTAAGCTCCAAACTAATAAATTGTTACATAGATATAGTTATAATTTGCTCCGTCGCTTGAACGTTAAACTGCATATTAAGCTTCAAACTTCATGATTACAAGTTTCCACAGCATTTATACATAGTTATAGTTATTTAAAAGTTTATAATTGCAGACAAATATTGAGTTTAGCATTTGAAACACTTATACATACAGAACTTTGTAAACACCGTTGGTAATAAGACCTATAACTTGAGGATCATGGCCCTGAAGCTCAATTGGTTAAATTATCATGCTTATGAGGCGCGTAGCTACGTATAAAACGGAGTAACTTATTATTAATTTGTAAGAATTCATTATATAGAACTTTGAATAATTATTTTGCTTTCTGGTAGGCGGCAGGATATTCATCATTGAGATTAGAAAAAGTAGATGGCAGCCATCCAAAAGCTAGGGTTGTCCTCAGCTGCGCTTAATAATGATGCTTCGGTTGTTTCTGGGGTATTAAGGAAGTATAGGGACAAATTGCAACAATTGGGATATGGTGTTTCCGTGGATATGAACACCCGCCACTAGCCATTGCCCGCCTATCATCAGTCTAGTAGCTAAGATCTTGACGCTAGCAAATATAGTGTTAAAAGTAATAGTAGCTTGATAATAATTTGATCGCCTGATTTAACTAATAGGGATCTGTCTAACTATATATACACGATGGAAAATAAGAGGACCGTGCAGGGGGTAGGTTTAAACCTCCACTATTTCGACATATAGGTCTTAACAACCAATTCTGCAGTGGATACTTACCTCTAAAATTCCGCGGGAAATCGGACGGCCATGACCACCTAATAAGCTTATTGGGCTGCTGAGCCCATGCTAAGTCCAGACTAAAATAATAAGAATAGGGATTAAAACTTATTGAATGACAATCTTCTGAATAATAATACGGCTAGCAATTTGTCTAATAATATGCACTGCAAAAACCACGGAACGTATAACGCATCAGAACTGGTATCCTGCGAATCCCTAGAGTTAATAGTAGATATTGGATATATTTTATATCAAGGATAGTTCAGTAAATGCTTAATGTTCAGAAATTAATAAAACAACGCCTTTTAAAAAGTGCAATGATTTCAAGAACAAATGCTCGTATCATTCCTGCGAAGTCGAAAAAAAGTTCTGATAAATAAGAAATGTTTTCTTGCAGCATTTTGAAGGGCGTGAAAAAGGGATCTGTTGATTGTTACTACCCTAAGACTAGCACTCAAAAGTGATTAGTATCTAGCCCTGCGCATGCAACTTGTTTGCTCGAGAAGCTGCTTTATCACCACATGCAAGGTTTTTAGACTATACAGCCTTTGCGGTGCTGGTAAATGTCACCAATCAGGCAATAAAATTTCCAGGCGATGGAGACCCAGCGGGAGGCGTCGCATTGACTCCGTTGATATTGCTATTAGACCCAGTACGCGTGTTTCTATACTGAACCGAAGCACTGAAACTCGGACATTGGCCATTGCTAACCTGATACTTAGCCTGTGTCCATGTATTACCATTTACTGTACTTGGTACGATATTCGGCGAGAGACTGGCACCGTTAGCTGTTGCACTGAAGGTAACACCCGTAAAGGGTAGGTCATCGAAATTCCAAAGTGTAAGTGTCAGTACACCTCCGTTACAGCTGATTCCGAGGTATCCATCCACAAGGTTATTCAAATTTGTCACTGGTCTCCCTGTGCGTTTCCGGGGGGTGACACCTGCACGATATGCAGCACGCTGACCTTGAGCAGATGTTTGAGCAACGGACTGTACTTGATAGTTACGATCGCGAGCTCCACCGCTCTTATACCAATTATCGATATACGTGTTATTTGCAGTGTTGACTCCATTGACTGCCGACCAAATGCCCGTGGATAGCAAAACATTGCGCTGAATGCTGTACGAGTTTGACCCTTCGTCTGTGTACATACCGAAACCACTGGCATCATAAGCGTAATTCTCATTGATCTGCGTGGATGGTGACTTTCCGAGAGTATATAAGGCACCTAGGTCTGTATGTGAAAGACCGTACTGGTGTAGAAGATTGGCCTCGATAAGATTGTTTTGTGACGTGGTCGGTGTGGTATACTTTGGTTGAAAGTTATACAAGCCCCGTTTCTCATATTCGGAACTACCACCAGCATCATTGGATCCCCATCCATAACCGTGACAAATACCGGAGTATGGAACCTGAAATAGATCATTATGTGATATGGTGGAGTACTGGATATATGTTGCCAAAATGGATACTGTCGAGCTGAACAACGATGATACATTGGTAAATATGTTGTTAGAAATGATGATTTGCGAGTTGATCATGTTCGTATTATCGGGATGATGTGCTTGAGCCTGAACACCACCGCTGGTAATCGAATTGCCCATGACCTGTGTGAAGTAGCCATCCGTTACAGACACATTCTTTGCCCCAAGACCAATACCGGTGAAATGCGCGTTATTATCGTTACCAATACCGATACCACCGCCTCCAAGTTGTGTGTAGCTGCCCCCAGAGAAAGCAATATTTCTCGCAGCACTGATCTGAATTGCCGACGGCATTTGCCACCACTTCGGCCTAGCTGCTTCAAACTGTGGATATACTGTGTTCTCGCCAATATAGGCTCCTGTCTGTTGATCCACGTACCCAGAGGTCGAGGGTCTCATCCAGGTAGTGTGAGCCTTGCAAGAGTTTAGTAAATATATAGACCGTATTTCTTTCATTGGCGCAAAAGAGGAAGGGACACAAAGAAGCTAGGAAACCCACAAACTTAAGACCAGAGAAGTTAATGTCATGAGCAGGGTCACTGTACGTATTACCAATAGAAATCAAGCACTCCTGTACCCCCAAATAAATTTCAATCGCAGCCATATCTTCACCGTTGAGCGGCTTGTAATAAACTCGGCCAGCATTTGAGTCCAAATAGAATTGTCCACCGTCACTCAGAAGCGCTAAAGCATTTTGTACCCAGACACCAAAATCCGCATTATTGTTGTTAACAGTGTCATAGCCGATGATATTGTTACTCCAGGCATTTTGTCTCATAACAAGCTGCCGATTACCAACTGACTGAATGGGCGAATAGCGATCCGTAAAGGAATTAATGAAGCGGATCTCAGCCCCTGCGATACCAGCTGTGGTTTGCAGCCAGTCATATTGTCCATTTGTCCAAGTCATACCAGTTGTAGTGTAGGTAAAGTCTTTGCGATTGGCGATCTTCTTTCGTGCATAATTGCTTGCTTTCCCTCCAACATAGAGATTGCGAGACTTGGTGCCAGCCGGGACAGATGCGGAATACACACCATTATTACCCTGAGTCCATCCAGTAACTCTGATACCACCTGAAATGATGGCATTGGATCCGTCAGCTTTCCAATACACAGTGTGGCCGTTCTTGCCCGAATCTGCAGTGGTCAATGCAAGTGGTGAAGTTAACCCGTAGACACCATCGGCGATATGAACCACAACATCTTCGTTCATCGATCCGCTGATTAATGCTCGCACAGCCTGTTGTGCTTTTGTGAGCGTTTGAAACGGACTATTGGACGCTCCGTTGTTGTTGTCAGAACCTGTTGTAGAGACGTAGAGGTCGGCAGCGAATGCAAGCGTGCTAGAGATCACGGCAGACCAAAAGAAATACCTCATCTTGGTTTGTCTAGCTGTAAAAAATCCCGAATTTTGAAATTCGTATGAAAATGGATATCTACAGTGTTATTTGCGAGAATTATATAGTTAAGTATTGTAGTCCATGGGCATACAATTTCCTAGTGGTCTCCAGAATCTCAATATCATAGTTACCCACTCATGCCCGCCAAATGTTTTCAAAGCCTAAACTACGGAACTCGTCTCTTAATAACGTTATTTCTCCTATTTCTACCGTTATGCCTCTGCAGATCTAAGCTATTCTGGGGTACAGAATAGATGATTCACCGATTCTCCTTGGTGGAGTCACTACAACCTGAACTGCCTTTCTTACTGGTAATTTTCCTTGGTGTGGACCCGGTTACACTAATGACCGGGTACAGAAATGCCCCACAAAGTGTCACAGTCATCGCGGGGTATAATTCCTCAAACCTTCAACCTTTGCGCTGAATGAGTAGAGCCTATTTTGACTTAGAATTAGCCGAGAATAACTCTACCACTCTTCTACATGTCTCAGTCTTTCTAAACCCACCAACGAACACTCTATGGTCAGGTAGGCTATTTAATTCACATTATTGATCCAAAGACTTCAGATTAGCAATTTTTCTTCTACGTCGCATGTTGTAAGGTGTCAAATCTTAATTTTCTGGGTACATTCAAATACTACAGCACCAGAGATTGTGGTATTGTCATATTTGCTTTATCACCCGAAGCTAGTTCTGACAGTAGCAGTATGTAGAATAAGCGGCACAAAGCTGCTGTCGATATCTCAACAAATTCTTCAAGTTTCATATCTCATAAGTTAGTCGCAAAACATTTATGTCAATGCATTTGGTACCGCTTTCAGCACTGATCAAGGAACTAATACCAGATACGATATTGAAGTCAATGTAATTGGAATTTTGGCTCCCTATCCCTCCTCTGTTTCTTGTTAAGTTTCCTCTCGCACTCTTTTATCGAAATCAGCTATCCCTGTACGTACAGACTTGCTAGTTGCCGCATTGGCTGTTACCCCTTCCAGTGCTAATATGACGCTACTTACTTTCTGAGCTTGCTGCTACAATGTCCGGTATATGGTATGAAGCTTACTGTTCGTAAAAAATGGGTGTCTGTAGTCATAAGATACTCCCGCTGAAGTACCTCAGTTGATCTGAACATGAGCTAATTTAAGAAGTGCGGTCACTCGCACAATATCCGCAGAAGTGTCCGTATTGATTGTTATGGCCAAAACTGAGAGATCTAATCGCTATTGATGCTGACCGCCAGTCAGTAAGCAGATGTAAATACATAGACTGTCAACTCCCCAAAAATAATCACAATTTTCCCGCCACCATCGTGAATTGTCTACAGACTGCATAACTTCAGCAACTTCTATTTTGACTTATTATGACACCTATCATGTCAGCATGAAAAACCGCTGAGGTCGGTGCTCACGCTCCGTGGAGTTAAAAGGTCCTCGTTCCGCTATGGGTCATTCAATTTAGCTTTGCTTTGGTTGGGCTCGGGTGGTCTCTTGGAATGCTTATGTACGTGAAGCTTTCGAATATGCGTATATCTCAAGCCAGTAAGCGAGCAGAGCACTTGCACTGTGTATACGATTCGCTACCAAACTCTCACACTTGAATATCATGACTAACTATCTTCCAGTGTCGCAGTGCATTCGGGACTCGATTCGGGAATAAATTTAATTGGGAAGGTCGACGAGACTATCAATGCCCTTCTTCAACTTATTCTGTTCATTGTGATTATCGTCACAATTATCTACTTTGCTCGTTTCCGGCTCACGACTCGGATTTTCCAACTCCAGTCCTTCTCTATAGTTGCCATTAGAGTAGTAGCTACTGTCCTTTCTTTTGCTCGTGGAGCAAACGGAGATTTGAGAAGTGGGGGAGATATCATGGGCGGGATATTGTGTGCAATTCGTTTGCTCAGCTCCGTTGCTCTCATGGGTTACGCAATATCAATCAGAAGGGCCTTTCTCAAGTTCCATAAGATGGAAACAAAATGTTCAACTTGGAGTTGTTTATCTGTTGTTGATCAAGAAACAAAGGTCTAACTACATTTTATCTTAGAGAGCATATACTCAAAGGTCATTCACTGTAAATTATAATTATATAGGCATGTGAGGGTCAGTTGGCGCATTTGCAGCGTAAACAAAACTAAGATTTTATACCAGCAAACGACAAGATAATGAAGGTAAATCACGCACTGTATTTAACCTTATAAAATAAGCCGTGAACATATTTATCGATAATTATTATACTAATATGTACGACGTTTAGATGAATTTGAGCTCAAGTCTATTTAGGTCTCATGATGAAAGTCACGCACCACATCACCCCCGAAAAATCTTGTGCATTGGACGCAAGTGTGGTGAGATGCGAGAAAAAGCAACTCAACTAAGAATTATGCTTCCCTCTGACAATTCTGACCGCCTGAATTTATTTGATTTAGCTTTGCTAATGACTACCAAGGAGGAAAGCTGTAGTGCAGGCACAAACGCAGTTTGAAGCAACTTGCCACATTCCCGTGTGGTTGAAGACAATTCCCCAGGATATTCAGTTCAGAGAGTTAATCGAGGCTTGAAGAGATTCGCAAGTTCATGCACATGTCTAATGATGTAATGATTCATTGCAAATTATTCCTCAATTAGACGGGTATGCATATCAGATAGCATTACAAATACCAAAGGCCCAATACCCACTTAAGACCAAATTTTTTAAATCATAGTTGTAATTCTTTTCAGCGTGACTCTGAAATGGTATTCAACTACCCACAAGGTAGGAAGCCGTGCTATGATCTATGCGCAGTAACAAACCATCTATCATACATTTACCCAACTCTTGTTTTGACCGTGGGGGTTATCTAGAGGTTCTGCCTCTATCTCAACTCGAACATCGTAGTCGACCTGCTTATGTATTCGGTCGCGATCCTGTCCATCGGAAATCATACTAAGATCATCAAGCTCGGTTCCACTCTTGTCTCCACCAACAATGTTTCTGGTGCTCTTACTACAATAGACGTAAGTGAACGGCAGAATTTGATTAGAGAGAAAAGGAAGGCTTACTCGTCAGCATCAATACCACTGCCATTCCGTATATACCCTTTTTTCCCCGGACCGCTCTTGGCCCAGTCGCCGTTGGACCCACCCAAATTCTTGTTCCCTGACTGGTTATTAGATCTACCGGTTTTGCTGCGGGTATAGCTGCTGATTGTGCTGCTTATACCCAGCTTATGAGTGATGACACGTAGTAGAGGTTGCAAGGCTGGAAAAGAACCGACCCAAAGACCAGCGTGGCCTTCAAGATCAGTCCAGAAACCTATAGTGGACATCTCAAAAGTGCTGATATGCCATGAAATTAGCAATGACTGCTTGCATTCAAGCCCATGACAGTTGAACTTACGGGTCGGCAAGAAAGTCCAGAGTATATACATAGACCATACGCACAATTCCTGTTGCTACTACAAAAAAGCCAACGGAAAAGACAAGCATAACTTGGTATTTCTTTGAAGACTTCATCATCTTGGTATTGATAATCCAGATTGGCAAAACAAAGAGAGCTAAATCAATGAAGATGGTAATCCCTGCATGAACTTTTATGTTGGCTTGCTCTTGACTGCTTGATTTGCAATTAAGGTCCGGTGAAGGTACTTTCCAAATGTCCCTGATAGTGTGAATGAGCATCAAAAGATGACTTGTGTCTTTGAGATTTACTTACGAAACAGGAGAGCATACAGTTAGACGATAGAAGAAACAAATTGTTGTTTGGCAAAGAGTAAGACCTGCAACTGCATACACTGACCTGAGGAAAAACGGGGAGCTTACTGTTGTCGATTAGCTAAGAGTACTTCAGGGATCTAGAGGAATATTACAGTTTTTAGCAAGCCGAGGAAGAAAAGCGCAAACTGACAATCGCATCATTCCAGTCCCGACCAGGTAGAGCAGGGTGTTGGTAACAAGATTCTTAAGAGGCATCAGTATATCAATTGATAATAAACAGCGTCAGGCTTTTTAAAAATACACACTTTGTAAAATCTCGGTACTAATTCCGGTGGAACAAATCTGATATGGGCGCCGCTACCAAAGGCAACCGCTGTGCGGTTGTCAGCCTCTTATCTCTCCATCATAATAATGTATTAGAAAGTCTTGTGTCAGAGCAAACATACATTGAATGTCTAGGGAGGACTGGATCGTAACAATTATCTATTTTCCCTCTTAGTGCTTTTCCATAGACAGGTATCATTGTTACGCACGAATGCTACAAATGCCAGCGCATCATCCAAACCCAATGATTTAGACATACAGCCTCGAGTATAGATCCGTAGCCCTATCACAATTGTAGTTACTGCTATTAACGTCGAATTGAGGTTTCGGACAATATTTCCTTTGTATTCTGGCGATTCCCAGTATGGGATTGTTCCCGGTATCGGACTAAGCGCCATCGTGATTACAGTTAGAATCTCAAAGCAAGCAGAACAATAATGTATTCTACTTGAGGGCGACTACAGCTGGACGCATATATCGGATGCTGATGGGGACTTAAAGTAGAGGTTTGGATAACCCGACTTATCTATGAATAATTATGGGGCGCTGAGAAGTACCACTGGCATTAAAGCGTTTGGTGTTTAGAGTCCACAAACGTGCCGCAGCAATAGGAGGTCAAAGACACAAAATAGTGATACTTGCAATCTTGGAATACTCAAGTAGGCGAGAAGATTGGGAACCATAGCTTAATTAGGTAAGCTCGAATTTGATTTGCCGGTGCAGACTGACTTGAAGAGATGTGGGTAAGTTAATAGCTACCACGCCAAGTTGTACCAATAATGACACAGTTATGTCGTGGCTGGTTTCCCCAAATACAGCTCTTTGTCTGTCGCGGCAAAGATGAAGAAATAACGGGGATATGGGGTCATGGTAACCACAAACCTCAAACCACAAACCACACCACGCCACGCCCATCTTTCTACTATACCAACTCATTCACTGCAATACGTTTTGTGGCTGAAGATCCTGTAACCCGAATCTGGGCTGTACGGTAAAATCTGATGCTCCAACGTCGATGGCGATATCTAGAATTGGAGAGTCTAAACATTCATCGACGGCACAAAAGGGTGTGTGCTGGATTAAGCCGGTGCACTAACGATCCCATAACAAATATCTTTATACAACCTAGCACTTACCAAATACACGACACGAGTAAGGATGGCCCTTAACGAGCGTCACAAAATGAATGCCGGCAGGCTTCTGCTCACCAGTTTCGACTGAATTGCGCTATGACACAATAACTCCCCGATCGAGGTTTTTATTTTTTTTTGCAGCACCTGCTGTAACAAGCTGGAGAGATATGTGCTTTGATTGTAAATACAATAAGCTACAGATCATCGATAGCCGTAATACAGTCTGTACTCTTTAGCAGGAGCAGTATCGTATCGTATGCATACAGCCTGCAACCCTAGCTCGGCGCACTTTCTCCGAATCAGGGATATGGGAACGCTCCACTCAGCCTCGGGCTTACTTCCGGCGGAGAATAGCTTAATAAGGGGGGCTTGGGACGGTCCGTGCGGGCCGGATTGTGGGGGCCCGATGTTTTTGGCAGCCGCTAGAGCCTGTTGTACGATTGCGCAGGAAACGCTTTGCTGGATACGATCATCGTGGACTATCGTGCCATGCGTTGCATTGCAGTGCAGTGGTGGGATGTTTCCTCTTGACGACCTGGGTGGCGGCGCCGCCGCCTCACTCTCTAGCTTTGGGGTCAAGATATCATACGTGGACGGGAAAGATGGCTTGCGAAAGATTATTTGGGAAGAGGATCGATTAACTTCGCTCCACACTATCCTGACTGCACTGCATATAGCGGATATCTTCGCACGCTGTGTTGTCGAACCTCTTGGTCAGAAGTTCTTCAAAATCACACTGCTGAATCAACAACTTCAACCACGCGTTGCCAACCATTTCCAAGCCCACCCCTTCCTGTAAGAACATTGCTGGTATGTTTCTTGCTACATCAGACCAGCAAAAGACGCATTCATAATCTGGACGTTCAGTGAGTGATGCGCCAGCTCCCACTATGCAGAAACTCGGAATGCCGGCAGCTTCTACAATGTGCGACATGGAAATAACGAGTAGTTCCTGTACCTACAGACAGTGTTCATTCCACTCTGCTCTGTATATTTCATGACTCGCCGATATCTCCTTCCCTGCGAACACAGTGCGGAGCAGCGTTTGACAGCCAAGATAATAACGAGGTCTGTGCTTTCAATGGTGAATAAAATTGGGAAATTTGGCGAACAACTTGGAGGTGGTGCTTGCATTAGTGAATATAGTACAACTAATCCTAAAAATCAATTCAGTATCGTGGAACTAATGTGGGATATCAAGAGTTTCGTTTAGCATTTCTTGTTCGAGATCAGCTGTTGGCTTTTCTTTGTAGCATCAACACTTAGACTCCACAATTAAGGATTAAGGAATATTGATTATTAGCACTAACAAGACCTTATCGATGTGGCTATGTCCACGTGCTACCTTGGCTGAGGAGCTCCACGATCTAGCAGTGGTTTATAATCCTTATGTGGCCTTGTTGGCCAAGAAGGCCAAGAAGCTTGTGGATACAAAATATTGTACTACAACACCAATCTGAGACTGATGACAAGAAATCTGTGTGAGCCAGCCTAAGTCCTAAAAGATTTAGAAACAAGCCTTCATGAAAATGATTACTTATGCTCGAGATATCAACTTAAAGGTCCTAGAATATTCTTATTAATGCGATCTTGAAAGTGACCTTCGCATAATTGGGAAACCGGCTATACTTTTTATCTCTACTAGCTTGATACAACATCCATAGATGAAATATGGTTGGCGGCTCCGCTATCAAGCTCTGACTGGTTTTTCTTCTATACCCACGAATATGGATCTAGTCCGAAGTGCCATCCGATACCTGAATTAATCAAAGCCCCACTCCGTTGATCCTACGCTACAATATCGATATCTGTAAGGACGGAAGAAGTCTACTTGAAGAAAAAGTACAATTGAACAGTATTGGAGTCCAGGTACCATGTCATAAGTGTATAAAAGTGACACCGCGCACGTACTTTGCATTGCCACACTGATTTCATCCAGTCCTCCTCTTCTCCAAGATTCAGAGCCGATCAAGTCCCTAGTCAAAAAGAAACACATCGATTGTCAGAGCGCAGGGTTCCTGAATTGATCGCCACCATGTATTTATCTCAGATCTTAGTATCAGTGACTTTACTGGTTACATGCACAACGGGCGCTGTTGCTGCACCAGTTGAGAGCCAAACGCTCGGCACACGATCGGCCTGCGCCAGCAAAAATATTGCTGTCAGAAAAGAATGGTTCGTCTCTATATACTTCCTACTAATTTAATTCATATTTCAAACTAGAATGTACTAAATTTCTTTACAGGAGAGCGCTCTCTAAGCCGGAAAGACTCGCCTATATCAATGCCGTCAAATGTATGATGAGCAAGCCTGCTCAGCTCAATGAAACCTACCCGGGATCAAAATCTCGCTACGATGACTTTCAAGCATTACATATTGACGCTACACCGTTTGTCCACTAGAATGTAAAACACCCTGATCCCGCACAATCATCTTCTGATTTACTAATAACTTACTCAGGGTCCGTTTTTTGCGTAAGCGTTAAAGTAAAACCTCTAACCTGCTAAGTTGAAATTAACATTCGTGATTAGTTGGCATCGATGGTTGTTGAAGCTTTGGGAGACTGACCTGCAGAAGACCTGTGGTTATAAGGGTACACAACCGTGAGTTGATATTAAAATATATCCTCCTTCGCAAGAAGCAACAATGCTAATATTATATTCAGATACTGGGACTACTCACTTGATAACACCGTTGCTAGCTACCCTAGATCCCCTATTTTTGATAATGTATATGGTATTGGGGGTAATTATTCTCATCTAGAGCTTTGGATTTCCTTAGATTAACTAATTTTAGGAAATGGCGAATACATTGAAGATATTAGCAATCTTCCACAAGCACTTCCGGTCCCAATTCCGGGAAGGACTGGTGGCGGTGAGAAAAGCTTACCCTCATCTAACTTTTCAGTTACTAAATAGAACTCCAGGCTGCGTAACTACTGGTCCATTCGCCAACCGTGTTGTGTCGATGGGTCTTGGTGCATCTACTGAATACACACCTCACTGTCTTCGTCGCGACATGAGTCCTCAACTCGTATCGCACGCCATGAGTACCCAGAATATCAATAAAGCTATTAACTCAGCCAACTTCTATGATTTCAACTTTAATATGCAAGGCACAGGTTTAGATGTATCAGGCATGACTATTCATGCTGGTCTACACCTTGGGTTGGGTGGACAGGTTGGCGAGAGCTCCGATATGTTCTCTAGCCCTGGTGACCCTGCTTTCTGGTTTATTCACGGTGCGATGGATCAAATGTGGGATAAGTGGCAACGAAAGAGCTGGAGTCAGCGTAAGCTTGATTACTCTGGCCCAGTCGAGATGTTCGCCTACCCGTTCAACTTTCAAGGCGACTTTCCGTACACAAATGTCACCCTTGACTACCAACTGGCATTCCCTAATTTTGGTGCGAATGTTAAGATCCGAGATGTTATGGATACTGCTGCGCCTAATCTTTGCTACAAGTATATATAAATGTGGCACTTGGATAAAAGTCAGGGTGTAAATAAAAGGATCAAAGAATTGTGTCACATATTATGATTAATGGTGCCAACGAATACAAGCCAATAAACTAAGAGATTTTTTCGCTTTTGTAATTATTGACCCCTCTTCACCACGGTATTGGGTATATCAGTAGATGTCCCCGACCTCTAGAGTAGCTTCCATAAGATCCTTGCTAGTAGAATTAATGATTGTGTCCTTTGGATCATTTAGCTGTGGTCGACCAAACGCCATGTGGGAATACACCTATGTTAGAAGACGTGATCGATATATTATCCTTATGTGACCGAAGTTTGACGTAATCGTTGCTACGTAGGGAGTATACTTCTCGACGCTCAGTTAATTTTGGTAATGTTTCATCAATCGTTCCTCACAAAGCCCGAGCCCTTCTCACCAGGTGATTTTATAGGATTAAGACGTAGAGAAAAGCTCTTAAGACCCTTTATAAAATCTCATTTGGGATAGAAGGGGGCCTACTCTCAGATGAGCTCAGACCGAATGCATATTCCTCTAACCGAAACATTGAAGCTGTCATTTTCTCATCTAGATGCATCGAGGAGATGAATCATGTAAGCAAATTTTCTCGAGACTGGTGCCACCCGGGGGGCATTCATCGGCTCAGCTGTTGGGCTTTGACATCTCGTACTTGGAGCGAAGCAATATCTTACGTTATTCGCAATTGACTAGATCGAGACAAGCATGGGTAGATCGTAGAAGTCTGCTTTAAAAACTAGATATTATAGTAGGATGAAAATACGTTATAATAGCCAGACAGCAGTTCACATGCTAGAACGCTCTCTAGCAAGTCGAGACTCCAGAAAAAATAATTTGAGACTGTCTACAATTTTATAAAGTTGGACTCTAGTTGTGAGCTCATAATCCTCCGTAAACCGTCTCATTAGGAAGTATTCCGCGTTCTCTCTTTTAATTTATAGCGTTTTGTAAATCTTTCTCCGCCCAACAACATCTAAGGGCCAGCTCATCATCCACTGAAACCTCTTTGGCATCATCCCCGCAATTCCTTTCACATTTCTCGCGGCAAGATCCATCCCATCCAGTCCATGCATCCACCACGTCCGATCCATCACGTGAATAAGGGCAAAGTTCCGGGCCAATATAGCCATTGCAAAAGGCTGTTGTTCTTCAAGTAGACCTACGAATCGGTGCGGAGACCTCATTGTCAGAAATGCAAAATTATACTGTGAGCTTGACACTGATTCAGAGGCGGCAAAGGTATGAACCATCACAATTAAGTTTTGTAGCGTTTCTTTAATCACAGCTTGATCATCAATGCTAGCTATTGACCGATTGTTAAGGACGGCGGCAAGGTGTTCAAGATCAATCAGAGTGTTTTCGATGAATTCATCCTGGTACGGCCGGGCCGCTCTTGCAACATCAAGAACTGGGCAGTAGATTTCGTAGTAGTCTAAACTTATGTATGGGAGTGAATGGAAGAGAATTTTGGATCCGCGCGCCAAATGGAATATTTTTGTGGGTAGATGATACGGTTCCTTGACTGCAGCTTGGTTCTCGGTCAACCAAATATAGTGGAACAAGAAGAGTGCAGTCGTAAACACTTCTTGAGGGTCTTTCTTATTGAGTTCTGTCAGAGCTTTCCTCTGACTATTGATTACTCTGGCCACATATTTAGTCTCGGCCACCTCCAACTCTGGGCTCTCTGGGATTAAGGTGTTTAGATGGAGGGCTGCGAAGGCTAACATCCCATCTAGGACCAGGTCTGAAATGTAACCGATTTGAGGAACTGCTTGACTCCAGATTCGATTTCGGTCACTCGCACCAGCATTTGGTAGACCCTGACATGTGGCTGTGATGTAATGATGCAACAGGCGTAACTCAAGGCGGCGATACTTGTTATCATCTGTTTTGATGCCGACTGGATAGTTATTAATCACTTGTAACACAGGTTTGGGTGCATCTTGTCGCGAGATAAGCTTCCTACAGGGCTTCTTGTGAAGTTCCGTATGTTTGATGTTACTTGGGAAATCACAGGCGATCAACTCTACTGGACAGCGGCGTGCGCAGTTTCTGCAAAGTGGCCGTCTCTCATCGCACTTATGTAATCAGTTTAATGCCGTATAGTGCTACAGGATAAACCATACCTTAACCTTCCTCATCTTACACGTAAGACAGCCGCTTCGAGACTTTTTGTGGGCTCTAATGAACATGGCTGGATCCCCTTCCAATCCTTCTGCGTCAATATGCGCCATAGTGGGTTCCCAGCTGGTTGAGGCACGAAGTAGCTACAACTGAAATCGATTTAGGTCAGAACAGGGTCGAATTTAGCAGACGCACGATGGATCTGGACTACCAGGTCAACGATAACTGAGTCTTTTACGCTTACCTAAGAACTAAAAGTAGCCTGTAGAGGTTGTTCGTGCTACAGGAGGCGAATTATGGGAATAGCGGATCTTCCGTGCGATGTTGGAACTTGACCACGCCTACGATATCATTTCTTGGCTTTAATCAGTCATCAATATTCGGTTTTGAGCTGATTTGCAGTCTTGCCGAAGCCGAAACGCACATAGAACCTAGGGTGGGTTTTATATTGTTACTGTTTTGTCCATACCCTTCGTTGTTCTTAGCGCTATAAAGGTATGACGACAGTAAGGAAGCTTGTTGGTTGAATTTGAAGTGCAAGCAAAATGTTGGTTTCTGAACAGAATTTTACGCGTAGAAGCTGCATGATCAGTTCTTCCAACATCAACAGTCAGCTCTGACCAAGCTAGTCTAGCTTATAGGTGTCATTCTGTCTTCCCGATTGGCTGATTGGCCGAACCCGAAACATGCATGGCTTGGCATGGCTGACCCATTTTAATATTTTCTTAATGTAATATTGGTGCTAACCAAATGTAGCTGATTGATACGAATGATTTCCTATTCAGCTGACTTTGCTGAATCTAGGGATGGCTATTTTGATATAATCTATCAGGCTTCATTGCTTATTGGTCGAACCACTAGCACTGTATGAGTTTTCATTTGAATTGGTCTAAAATGCCATAAGCTAGCGGTGTTTCATGGGAACTTGATATTACATTACACCAATATATCTTAAGATTTGTTCTACAGGGCTTTGAGGCGAGCAACAGATGTCAAAATAGTGGAGGGTGAAACCTACGCCCTTCACAATCCTCTCATTTTCCATCATGTATATATAGTAGACCGATCCCCACCGATCCCCATTGGTTAGAAGAATCATTCAACTTATTATCAAGCTGCTATTACTTTACCTAACAGACACTAGATTTAGTAACTCGTCCTTATAAACCGGCAGCCTTCCCCTTTTTCTGATTTCAATTTGAAAGTTCATTAATATCCATTCCTGACTGTTACAAGAAGGTCAACGTTTCAATTATGAGCTCTCTTGCCTCATTTCTGAGCTTACAAATATTTTCGTCTCTTTGCTGCATCTGGGTTGTAGGATTAGGAATATATCGCGTTTACCTGAGTCCGATTGCCAAATTCCCCGGACCAAAACTTGCTGCACTCACGTCATGGTACGAATTTTATTTCGATGTGTTGAAAGGCGGACAATTTACTTTACACTTACAGGAGCTCCATAAGATTTATGGTACGTGTCACAATATTTGCAGCTCCTCGTGCTTCTCTAATATAAACTAGGTCCAATTATCCGTATCAATCCCACCGAATTGCATATTGACGATCCCGATTACTATGAGACAATATACTCTCACAGTCTCCATCTTGACAAATTGATGTCCTTTAATCACCGATGGAATTCCCCTGGCTCAGTACAAGTGACAGGACCGCATGATCTCCATCGCCTGCGACGTACCGCAATTAATCCTTTCTTTTCCAAGCGCCAGGTGTTTCTCCTCTGGCCCTATATTCTTGAAAAGAGTGAAAAGCTGTGCGGAAAGTTAGAGGAGACCTATTGTGGCACCGGCATACCCCTCAACCTCACGAAAGCCTTTGGCTGCTACACCTTAGATGTTATCACCGAGTATGCATTTGGAAACTCGTACAATGATTTAGACAACGAAGGATTTCACTCGGGTCTCACAGCTGTGTTGAATGCATTGTTGGGACAAGTCCACGCAATTACGCATTTTCCTTGGATTCTCACATTTCTAGATGCAATGCCACTAAAGATACAAGAATTTCTGCATCCTGGTTTAGTAACTGTGCATAAGTACCACAAGGTATATATTTGTTTGGAAACACTAAGGGGCTAAGCTAATTTTGACAGATGGTGTCTGAAATTGTCCAGTCAGTAATAAAAGAGAAAGAGCAAAACAGAGAAATTAAGGGGCACAAGACTATATTCCATGAGATTCTGGACTCAGACCTGCCATCGAGCGAGCTCAGTTTGAAAAGATTGAGCGATGAGGCAAATATTATCATAGGGGCTGGGTCGGATACTGTGAGACATGCCTTGTGCGTAGCAACTTTCTACGTCTTGAATGACTCAGCGATCCACCAAACACTTCGGGAAGAGCTCTTCAAAGCCATGCCGAATAGGTCTACCACGTTGACCTGGCCAGAGTTGGAGAAACTCCCATATCTGACCGCGGTCATACAAGAAGGTAACAGAACCACCCTTCATGCACTACCTGCAGATAAAGAACTGATGGAATGATTTACAGCATTGCGGCTCTCATATGGTGTGACGCAACGATCACCAAGAATCTCACCCAAAGAACCTCTTCAGTATCACGGCCAAGTTATCCCTCCAGGCTTTCCGGTAAGCATGGATTCGGTGAACATGCACCACAATGAGAAGATATTCCCCAACAGTCACAAGTTCTTACCCGAACGCTGGATCGACAATGGTAGTTCAAGTGTGAGGCATGATGGCAAGGACTTGCGTAGGTTCAACATCGCCTTTTCAAGAGGCACCAGACAATGCGTTGGCATAAACTTAGCGTATGCGGAAATTTACCTTATACTATCGACCCTGTTCAGAAGATATGATATGGAGTTGTTCGAGACGAACATAGACTCTGTGAGGCTATATGCAGACTTCTTTCTTCCAGCCACCAAGCCCAATACCCAAGGTGTGCGGGTCTTGATAAAGAATAGAACTTAATTCACATGCTTGAGAATCAAGCAGATCGATTTACCTTCAATGATTGTAATTTCCAGAGGGGCACATAGTCTATCGATCATATTGTTCAATACTTCAAATAGAAGCTGTTCACAATCGAGGGCCGGTGAGCGCTTGGAGGAGAGGCACATAATGGTTACCGCTGGTAGCCTATTCATCTATTCTTAAAGGGCAGATATTATATATCTCGCTCCTCTTCTTTCAGAATTACAAACACATTAGACAGCTGAAATTTACGAACATAAAATTGTGATTATACAAATCTTCCTATACCAACCATCATTCTCTCTATAGATACCTCGCTTAAAGGGGGGTTGCCAAGATGTGGTAGATGGCATCAGCCACAAAAACACGAGCTATCAAGGCTAGGGTCGTACGGCTATATGAGACCGTACGACAGTTCAATATATATGAAGCTGGGTGGAAGTTCTTGCAATTAACAAGTGGCGAAAGCCATGGCAAAAGTAAAATGGGTGGAGCGAAGCGGATAGCGACGTCATGATATATGTATCGTCCATGGAGCTACGAGCTACGATAGAAGGTACAGCATTCGCCGTCTCTTCTCTACACTTTATTTCATTCACTGAAAATTATTACATCAAGTACACATTTAAATCCCTTCATTCAACCATTGAGTAGACGACAAACCAATAGGGAAACGATAATGTCTACCAACACTAATGACCTGGGTGCACCGCCACCATACACAGAAGCAACTCCCAGTAATCCACCATCGCATTCCAACAACCTCCAGGTCCCACAGCCAAAGGCGCGCAATGGAATTAGTCCTGAAGAGAGGAGAAGCATGGAGGATGAAGGTCGCGAAATGCCGGAGGGCTGGGTGAGGACTTATGATCCTGAGACGCATCATCAGGTAACGCGTCTACCCATCATTTATCTGCAAACCATGAGAGACTTTTCCGAGAATATTCCCCAGCAATTGCATTGAACATAGCAGCTAACCCACCGATCTTCCAGTTCTTTGTTAATACCACTACCGATCCGCCCCGCAGCATCTGGCATCACCCTTACGACGACCCACAATTCCTCTCAACCGTCTCCTCCTCTGAACGCAGTCGCATTCAAGGTCTACATAAGGTGCCTACTGCCGCAGATATCGAAGCCGAATCCTCAGATGACGATGACCAACATGCTTCACCCCAAAATCATGCGGGCCAAGAGGCACCAACAGGCGTCCACAAGTTCGGGCGGAAGATGAAAGATAAACTCACGTCCTCCACACATGTGCAACGCGAACAAAAACGCCGTCAGCGGGAAGAAGAAGAGCGCCAAATATACGAACGACATCAGATGTATCGGCGCGCAATGTCAAAAGCTGCGCAAACAGGCGAGCCTCAGTGTATTGGGAGGGACAGGAGTGGGAAAGAGGTATACATTGAACCGCCGATGGGTCTCGGCGCAGGTTTTGGTGGAGGCAGAGGGTATTCGGGAAACGCATATGGATATAACCCATATACTCAAGGCGGATATGCACATCCAAATTCGAGATACATCAGACCTCAGGGTCCGTATCGACGGCCCTATGGAGGAGGCTATGGGGGTGGATATGGGATGGGGTTGGGGATGCCGTTAATGCTTGGCGGTGGGTTGGGACTTGGAGGTGCAATGATGCTTGGAGGGATGGGAGGCGGGTTTGGTGGTGGCATGGATGGGGGAATGGGAGGTGGTTTTGGTGGTGGCGGTATGGATGGAGGAGGGGGAGGGGGCATGTGTTAAAATACAGAAGTATCATATAGATAATCTACATTTTCATCAGAACGGCACTAAGTTATACCGGAGAATGAAAACTCGTGGGTAAATGATTGGCACTTAAATGTAAGCACAGTTAGAGAAAACTGGCACAAAAGCTCTAGATTAAAGGGACTAGTATATCTCACTCAGGTAAGAGGAAGAATGCACGCAAATTTACATATCTGTGGCTGTTTTTGCCTAGTGGAACTTCACTTTATAGCTCTCAAGGAATGAAGTTTTTACGTTTGAAGGAAACATAGCAATTTGAACTTATATATTGCAGAGCGACTTGTCTTGTCGATGATGAGCCGCCTCTCATTCTTACCGGCTTAGAGTGTCCGGGTCTCGGTCAATGCCGCGTATACCCAGATTATCACAACCACAATTTACCGAGTATAAGTTTTCAAAAATCTACATAAGGCGATTGTACCCACTAATCCTCTGATATGGATTGGATGGGCTAGGCTTGTTGTTGAGATTTCAGTGTAGGGCACGGTCTTGTCATTAAGGTGATGTGTGCTTTAGAGGTGAAGGGAGGTAGGCAACGTGATGAAGAGCGTAGTTATCATATAGAGGAGCAAGATGGTATGTCGTGAGAGTTACAAGCCATTTCGCCTGACAACACTGTGAGGTTTGCTCTACTTGAAGCGTAAAAGAGCTGAAGTATATAAACCGTACCTAAACCCACTTTTCTTAGAGTAAGAGGCGCCGTAGCTTGTAAGGTCAAGGAAATGCACTCTTTTATCCCTAGAGATGAAAGATAGCGGTCGACGAGAGGCACCTAAGTAGATAAGATTGGCGGAGGAGGCAAAAAGGTCATGATGCAACTCCAAAACATTCCAACACCATACGAGCTACAGATTAGCCTAAATTGAAGAGTGTGCTACATAGAGGAAAGAAGCTAGTGATTAGAGGAATTACCAAATGCTGAGCTGATACCAACCAACACACAGCTCTCGATTGGTCTAAATCTGAACAAGGGAAAGAAACAAACCCCGCAACGTGATGTTGAAATGGAAACACTTCATGTTACAACGTTCTTTTGTTGGAATGTGAATGGTACATAATTGAATTTCCACTTAAGTGCATCATAGAATTATTTCACGCTCAAGTAGCCAGAGCTTTGTAGAGCAGCACCAGTCTAAATTGTACTAAATCATAGCACTCTAATGCTTTACTCTAACTCAATGAATAATGTGATCAATATTTCAGCTTCTTGAAAGGATGGGTAAGCTTTCCCATGTACATGATATCGTCTTGGCTGAATAGATAGTAAGCACATAATCGCCAATAGCCAAATCGTTTTACTGCCGGATCGGCAAGGATATTATGTACTTGGAAGGTTACATTAGTTGTGTATATTGCATCCTACCGGATACACCCCCGGCCAGCACTGGCCGCATCCTTCCTAAACTCTTACGCCACACAGGTGTCAAACTCATGCGTTCTCGTACGGCGTTCTGAGAAGGATCGCTATACAATACGATATTGAAAGTTTCTTTTATCTCTTTATTCAGAATATCAAATTCAACTTTTAACCCTGTGGCTGAAATTTAATCTTAAGCTGCGAGATCCGGTGTCAGACCTGATTATCTACTTTCAGAATTTGTAGCCCTGTCTATCAACTATCAGCAAATCTATCAGTTTCCCCTTCCCAAAGATAACAGGCATAAATATCTGGAAAATGTTGAAATTAGCCATTTTAACTTGCTTGGCGGGTTTTGCTGTGGTTGTGATCAGGTGGTTGTTGAAAGTATGGAGCCAATTGAAAATAAATATTGAAAAAGCAGAGACAATGGGACTGAGATATGTTGTCACTCGTAAGTAATTCAGCAGTGACCCGCTAGATTAGTTCTGTTTTACTTGAGATGCATAATAGAGACTTCAATCAACATCACATATACTGATCAGATATATAGCATGGACCGCAGTTGGCACCTGGCAGCTACTAATCTCGGAAATTACCACGCCTTGCTTACTATTTCTTCCATTTTCCAGAAATTGGGAGTGGGTACAGTACATCAACACATTTTTCTATACTCTTCCGCACAGTTTTAGTTTAGTGCATAGCAACTAATGAGCTTCGGTTTCCTAGAATGCAAGCATCCAATCTTTCCTGGCGCAAATTACGTGCCACTGAATCTTATTTCGGTGATAGTTGGGTACTAGTGACACCATTTAGTTGCACTCTCAAAACCAGTAATGCAGAGCTCATATCGCAGGTAACATCTCGCATGAAAGACTTTCCGAAGCCGATCAAGAGTTACAGGATCCTGAATATATTTGGAAGAAATATTGTGTCGAGTGAAGGCCAAGCTTGGAAAAGACATAAAAAGGTAGTTGGTGGTGGCTTTGGAGAAAGAAGTAATCGGCATGTTTTTGAAGAGAGTCTAAGACAAGGGAGAAGTATGATTGAGGAGTGGCTAAGGTATGGTTGTTTGGAAGAACAAGATGGAGAAGTTAAGGGATTTGAAGTACGAAGTCCTGCTGAAGGAACTGCAACTTTGAGTCTTCATGTTATTTGCGCTGCTGGCTTTGGAGTTCCACAGCTATGGGCACATGAGGGTGAAGAGAAGCTAAATGGTAAGGGTATACCTGGATTCAGTGGGCACACGCTGTTGGAGGGTCATCGGCTCTCAATGAAAAAGAGCTTGGCGCAAATATTACACCTAATTCGCTGGGTTGTTATTCTGCCAACTTGGTTCTTGAGTAAGTTCTCTAGGTAGAGTTTTTTCTCTTCGGCATATAACTAATTCGATCCATGTAGAGATCTCACCATTCGAGACACACCAAATTGCGTATCAGTCTTACGTTGAATGTATGGCCTACTTTAAAGAGTTGGTGGCGATCAGAAGTAAAATGATCTTTGATGACCGTGATGAAGATGACAGCGGAGAAGAAAAGGGTGGCATGCATTTGTTAGGTAACTATCATCATGCTTTCTGAACTTTGTTGATATGTCCTAATGAGGTCGTCAAATCCACAGATTATATGGTAAGAGCCTCATACGATTCCTCTTCTAAAAAAGACGAAGATATAGGGTTGGAAGTAAACACGCTAAGCGAATCCGAAATTATTGGCAATTCTTTTATTTTTCTACTTGCGGGACATGAAACGACAGCGAATAGCATTCACTTTAGTATGGTTTATCTCGCATTCGATCCAAGCACACAAAGGAAATTGCAAGCCGATATTGATCGAATTTTAGGAGGGAGGGACATCGAGGAGCTTGATTATCACAAAGGTATATCTCTAACCTGTATTCACCCGAGAGAGATAAAATAACTAGCTGATTTTCGTTTGAAACACTCAACAGATATGCACCGTCTCTACAATTCTCTTGTAGGCGCTGCGTTTAACGAGCAACTTCGCCTCATCCCAGCCATACCAGACATACCAAAAATCACTCTCACAGACCAGACAGTGCAAGTTGACGGCACCACAATGACTATTCCCTCTGGCACCAGAGTGCTTCTAAATGCTGTAGGTGTGAATCGTAATCCAAGATACTGGGAAGTCGAAAATGAAAAACCCTCGGATGAATTTGATCCGCAGAGATGGTTGAGAAAAGTACCTGCCCAGCAGGATAAACGAACGGACATAAAAGATAGCCTTGTAAACAAGATTGAATTGGGAGAGGAAGTAAAACCTGAAAACAACAGGGAAGGGGAAGGGGCAACCAAAAGTCTTTGGAAGCCGCCTAAGGGGAGTTTCTTAACATTTTCAGACGGCGCAAGGGTTTGTCCTGGGAAAAGGTTTGCCCAAGTCGAGGCCACTGCAGCTCTGACGAGCATCTTCTCAAAGTGGAGTGTTGAGTTGGATGTTGGGGAGTGGGTTAGTGATAGCGAAATAGCCAAAATGGGGTTAGCAGAGAAAGTTCGTGTAGTCATTTCCTATTCTCCTATCTCATTCCATTTTGACGAAAATTTTATGAGCTATATGTTTGACCAATAATGCTGACAAACATTTTCATCAGAAGTTAATTTACGAAAAAGCGATCAAGAGTGCGAAGGAGAAGATTAGAAGATGTAACCATATTATAACACTGCAGTTGTCAAGAGGTGACAAGATCCCTTTAAGATTTATGGAGAAAGGAAAAGAGAGATTTAAAGAGTGTTACAGTTTAGTTAGGTAAATAATAAGGGATAAATCTTTTCCATACGTTCAAATTTTCTAGCTTAGTTAATAAATCGACAGCTTTAAAAGTACTTGCTAGCATATTGTTATTAGATCTACCCCAGTTACAGTAACTCTCTGCTAAAGAGTAAATGATGAACGCCTCGTATTTCAAAATTGCTACAATAGACTAAGTATATATATATAAAAGCTGCTGCTAACGACAAATGCCCACTGACCTTTTGAGTACCTCCACATATCGTACCAAATATTGTAAAGAGTTGCTTTAACACAAATGCTGTAATTTCTTCCATTTCCATAACAAACCCCAGCCACCAAACACTGATGAGAGTCCTGTGAATATGATGAGAGGTCCATAAGTTGTGCCATAACCAAAACCTCCAATTGAAGTGGTACTTCCGGCTCTCAAAAGTGGAACACCAGCAAGCCCACCACTCACATAACCAATGCCTCTGGCACCATTCAGCACGCCATATAGCATCCCCGAATCTATAGCCTCGTTACGGTTTGCAGCCTCTTGCTCAAGTTCATTGATAACACCTCCCCATGTACCACTGTAGCCCCCGGCGAAGAAACCAAATATCAAAGAGAACATCACCAGCATCGCCATGCTACCTTGTGAGGTCAACCCCCACAGGAGAAAAGCTGCGAGGCCGGAGCATATAGCAGATATTGCTGTAACTGTTGTCGCTGAGAGTTTGAATTGCTTGTTGTCGCTCAAATAGCCGAAGAATGTTGAAGAGAGGATACCGGGGATATTAAATAGAGTCAGTAACAGAGTAGCCGACGTTTGGGATAGCAAGGTAACTTCATGGGCATAAGTGTTCAAGTAGGTTTGTGGGATGCCATATCCACAGCTTTGAAGGACAATAGCAACAGTGTATATGTATATTGTGCGGTGCTTCAGGAAATACCAGGGAATCTTGCGAGTCCTTTGTACGCTAGTTGAAATATTCGAAGGATGCGTGGGGATTAATAAGATCCCACAAATGCTGGTGAATAGTGTAATGGCGGTCCAGACTCTAAGTGAAATACGGAAGTCATACCGATCAATAAGAGCCCGGAATAGAAAAGGGCATGTTGACCCAACAATGTTTTTACAGGACAGGACAATTCCGTAGGCTATAGCTCGATTGCTATTGTTGAACCACTCTCCTAAAGATAACGTCGTCGGACTGTACATAAGAGCACATCCTATCGCCGGAATGACTCCCTGTGTGACAACCAATTGCCAGACATGGGTAGAGAATGATGACAAAACGAAACTCAAACATGTGAGCACGGCCCCGCAAAGAGCTGCTGTCTGGCGTTTACGAGCCCATCGTTTCGTAAAAAGCGCAAACAAGAATGGCATTGATAAATACATGACTCCATTAAAGGTTGTTCCAATTATACCAGTGAGTTCACTACGTCCCTTGAGAGTCCAATTTTCGGAGTAGTATTCCTGGAAAACGCCATAACTCATAGCAAATCCTATATGTCAAGCTTGTTAGTAGAGTTACTACATGTCAGTACCGCAAAACTATAAAGAAGGACTTAGTGTACCCCATATTGGGAGCTGAATTATCGCTGAGCCACCAAGAGCGCAAGCACGCTTTCTGTGGGATTCCCACTGTGTAGATGCATTTACACCCAGAGCATTCTCCTCTTGTAGCGAGCTTTGTCGCTGCACGTCACCATTTGATGACAATGACTCGTCCAGATATATGTTCTCGGTCGGTGGCATTGCGCTTAACTGAAATGATCTATAATTGTTTAAATTATCTCACTTAGATTGTTGGGGATTACAATTTCAAAAATGGAGAACGTTAAATAGACCGATACCGCAGATCATTACGTTCCTATTCACGTGACTATGCCTCATCTTTGTAAGCGAGCTAGAAGGGTATAAGGATTGAATCTTTGACCATATTTGTTAGTATCTCAAGCCTTTCGCGATTCACCTCTGACTAACTTGTTAAGCAAACATTCCGGTGGGGCTCCGAATAAGTGTAATTGACGGGAACGTTGGTCTTGGAGGATTCAGCTAGGCTGTTCGCAAGATGAAAATCTGTAGATCCAATGTTATGCCTCATTGTCAGATTCATATATTGTGTTCCTTTTATAGCGAGACCATATTACAGTCTTTAATATTCCTAGAATATTCTGAGCCCTTGCGCTTACTAAATTCCTCCTCACCTATAGAATAAAGACTTTGCTAACTTGGTGTTCAGGTTTTACTACTGGGAGGAAGTTTGTGGGCTGTGTCAAGAACATAGTGAATTCATATTTAGGTGATAGTCGTGCATGAAAAAACTCCGAGATAGAGTAAGAAGTGGTTGATTAAGAGTTTTGGAATGGGTGGGAAATGGCCTCGGCTAAAATCAAGTATCGTTCCTTCCATAGAGAGCCTACTGAATGTAATAGGAAAGTAGGATGACAGTATCTGATCCATTTCTGGGTTTTTAGTAATGAGTCATACCAAGATTTCGGGATATCCGAGCATAATTTAGAATCTCATATACTATTTAGATTACTACTAGAAACTTTTGGTTGTTGTCAGGCTACATGCTGACCATTTCCTGACCTCTCATCCTGCAAAAACAAAATATGATTATTTTATCAATGAATACCCGACCTGCAAATAGATCGAGGCTCGGAGAGATCGCAAAACTCGTTAACCCATAATGATTGAGGGTCTGATAGATAGAACACTGTAACCTAAAATAATTAGCTGCTACCATTGAGAAACAAGTCTTGGTATGTGTCGATTTAGTTTCTGGGGATTCGTCAGAGAGGAAGTGGATAGGTAATAGTAGACAAACCCAAAATTAAACGAAACTCAAACTTACACAAAGTAATAGCCCCAGACAACAATGACTTCTTCCAGAGTCACCGTCACTTATCTCAAAAACCAAGTGGCTCCCCTACACGGCAATCTAAAAACCTAATTGGCGCCAATAACGGTGAGAGCTCGGAAATCTTTTCTCAAAGATCACTATTCGGCTCTTCGCAGCATCTAAAAACGACTCAGGCATCCATGTCCCGGTATTCAACACGACGCCCTGATTTACAGCCAATCTAAGAAGCTGTTTGATATCTTGGACATCGACAGGCTGCTTGTCACGCAAGTGCTGCTTGGTAGCATTTCCATGATCCAACCATGCCTGTAGCTTCAGCAGTAAAAGGGGAATCATGGGCATCAGCGGAAACTTGCGAATTGATACGACAAGATCTTGCGGAATTGATGGTATATTCATGATTCCGGGCAGCAATATGTCAACTTTGCAGGCATGATAGCGACCTAGGTAATATGACGAATTCCCCGTGGTCAAAAGGTTGAACCACAGAACACGATACCTAGCCAAGGGGTCTTTAGGGCGTATGAGATAAAAGCGTGAATCGGTGCGGACTAGTAGATCCTTGAGTTGCTCGGCCAATCTGCCAGGCGTCAATACGACAATGTCAATATCCTGCTTGTATGTGAGCTTTTCCCTATTTTACTTTTGCCTTCTAAAGTTTGTTTATACATTTGGAACTCGTTTCAATCCGTACCGTGAGCAGGCAACGCTGCCCACGAAGCAGCTCTGGTATCCAGCTGCCGCCAAAACGTCCACTGTGGCTCGTGCTGCAGTCTCGACTTCCTTCTGTGTTGGCTTGTAGTAGACCATTGTGCGAATGTATGCTCATGCTAGCTGGTGGCCGATTTCTGTCGTATTATCACTTGGTTCGGTGATATCCACCAGCTGTCTTTCATTGTCAACGACTACATATAGTAGTAGCGAGAATAACACGGCAAATGGTGGATACCCCGCTATTTACGCTAATTATACGGAAAGGGGCTCGGCTAATTCTGAGGGGACTGCGGGATCTCACTTTTAGTCCCACCACACGTATGTATACCTTAAGGCAAAAGTCCACCAGTTTCCCCACATTGGTTTATGAGACTCTATCTGAAAGTGTCAACATACTCAATATGATAAGTCATTAGCCATGTCTAGCGCTGCGATCTCTTCAAGAAGTCAACTGTTTATACAAGGCAATTGCAGAGATGACTGCATGTATTTGGAATAGGTTGCCATGATTTGCACAAAGAATACGGTGTGCGTTAGCCTTCCGCTATTCGGACAATTTGAGCCTTCATAACTGTATCCTCAAATCTACTAAATGAAAAAAGATGTCGTAGGGTCATACCTACTAAACCGATTCGCTTGCCTAGCATAGTTTAATCTTGCTGTTCTATCGCTTCGATCCAAATCCGTTATCATGTGCGCTGGAGGCCTGCTTCTAGAGGAACAAACACTTGTGTCTCAAATATGTTATATGCAGTTGCTAAAATAACTTAATTTGTTCAGACGTTCTTCACTTATTTGTTACAGAAGTATATATCCAGAATTTCGCATTCTTTGGCAATTTAATCATACAGTATTTCGGCTGCGCTCGAATTTTGCAATTTGCAAAATAATAACTTTTCGCTGAGTGACAGAAGATTGAGTGTCCTTTTAGCAATTTGGTTCTTGCCCTCTCCCAGGCAAAAAATTCTTCAAATTCTTCTGTCACTTATACTGGATTTGTTTGTGTGCTTCACATTACACAATCAAATTGAGCGCTAGTCCAGATTAGGTAAGATTTGCGCCTCTCGTATACACGTATTAACAACCGGCACGACTTGATACACTCTTAAGTAGGGCGATATCAGGGCAAAAACAATAGACATTGAAAACATATATAAACAGGTTTACCCAAGTCATAAAATAATTTTCTCTTCTATCTCTGGTTGAAGGTTTACTGAATTATACTATGTCTCAACTAGCATCGAATACATCCCTTTCGCGCTCGACGCGCCTTCTGTGTTATCTAGGTCCACCATCCGCGGTTCTAGTCACTTATTATGTCTCTCCCAAAGCCGGCATTCTTTCGCCTATTATATTTCTCCCTACGGCCCTAATACTCACGAAATGGCGAGATTCTAACAGGAAGAACCCGTTGCGACGTGGGGAGCTAGAGCCAATGATCTGGACAGGCGTTGCTGCTGCCACTATTGGGATAAGTTTTGCTGCATTATTCCAGCTGGGGGTTTGCAAAGCTGCGAGCACCTTGATCTTCGGGTCCGGAGATACTGAAAAGTTCTTTTGGGCGCAGTTCCAGCGCAACACCATCGCCGGGCTGACGGGAGACCAAATCATGCGCCGGCTTGAGTTAGCCAACTCCTGGAAAAGTTGGTTATTTAATTGTATCCTATCGTACGTAGGAGCAGGGTTCACGGAAGAGATGCTCAAGTACTTGCCTGTTATTTACGCTAGTCATCGAGGCACTATCAAGGACAGGAATTCTCGCAATCGAGCTTACATCGATTATGTTCTTGCTGCTGCGCTCGGCTACAGTGTTTCAGAAGGTGTAGCTTATCTTTATGCTGTTTGCGAATCCGGCCAAATGAACAAGTCACTTATACTACTGACGCTTTTCGAAAGATTGATTCTCGGTTTTGTCGGGCATCTCTCATATGCATGTCTAACAGCAATACGAGCAACACGGAGAGACTACTATGGAGAGAGATTGAGATGGTGGCAAGTAGTTGGCCCTTCGGCTCTTTTACACGGAACATGGGATATGGCAGCACTGAGTATTAGTGCACTAAATGGGAATGTTGGATGGATTCATCCCACAGGGTTCTGGCCTACGACAGCGATCATTGTTCCAGCGACTGGCATAGCAGCTGCAACAGTATGGCAAGTCATACAAGAATTGAACGCACTTGATGCTCTTGATTCCGTCGAAAAGAAGTCAGACTAGTAACTGCACTTATGATTCAGTAAGGGACCGGGATTGGAATTTAGGGAGCTGAAATATTCAACATGTACAAAGACAGACATATTATTAAATAACACTCCACTATGAATTTAATTCAGTTCACAACGCGCTTAATCACCGCTGGTCAATATGAATAAACCCTAAATTTTGAGTTGAGTTTGCATTACGCCCAGGTCTTTCGGCAGCGTAAATGTTGTTTTTAACTAAAGAACGACCGGTGTACTCTAGACAAAAAATGTAACCACAATATTGTTAAGCTTTTCACTGAGATAGAAAATATTTGAGAGTACATTAAACCACCATTGATTTCCACATCACAAAAGTCTGCTAGCTTCGTTTATTTATAATACATATTAATTGATCCATATGATACACCTTGAAATTCTTTACCCTCCAACAAATTTACATTCAGCTCGCCTTATCAGCCATAACATCAATATATCTACTTTTTTTGCCTTTAGTTCCCTTGCTTTTCACTCCTGCCTTTCTAGGAGCTGCTGCACCAAGTAAATCATCAATCGAGCTTGCATTACTCATACTTGTACCAGGTCTACTTGGAGGCCCAGACGCGCTTATTGCGCTACCATTCGATGCTTGTCTACTCATGGCCATGCCCGAAGCTGAAAATGCCATTCCAGGCGGAGCTAAGGACGGCGGTCCAGAGCCTATCGCATCGCCTGTGCCATCTGACAAACCTGAAACGTTCCTTGAAGGAGGAGCCATTCTAGGCGCAGAAGTTGGACCTGGGGTGCTACTAGACGTGGGGGGGTTGCTAGCTGACCGTGGAGGACCAGGCGCACGAGGTGGAGGTGGCGTCGCTGTTGAAGCAGGTGTACTCTCTCCGCTTCCTTTCTTATTGACCCAACGTTTTTGTTCCTGGTCGTAATAGAAGCTTGATTGTTCGCCGAGTTTGGCGCGGATCGGTTTGTTTGCCGCAGCGGCATTCATGTCTGGTTCTTTAGATTTGCCAAACCAGCCTCCAAGACCCCAACCTTTCTTTGCCGGTGCTGTTTCTTTAGCGCGTGCTGCTTGGAGTATGTTAGTTTTCATCTGACTTTGGAGACTTGAAAGTAGGACGTACCATCAGCCTCAGCGGCTTTGCGGAAGGCTTCATCTGCCTCGCGATCTTTTTCTGCTTTTGTCTTCTCAGAAGCACTTGCGGCACTCGCGGACGTGGGCTTGTAATCATCTTCGTCATCGTCCATGAATGATTTCTTCTTCGGCTTGGTATCAACGGGGGAATCTTCGTCATTCATTGCATCGGGCTCATAAGCAGGGGGTTCGTAAGGCTGATATCCCGATGTAGGTGGTTCGTAGCTTGAAATCGTAGGAGCTTCATAAGAAGACTGTTCTGGCTGCTGCTGCTGAGATACCGGAGGAAAAGAAGGCGTTTGAGGGGAGCTAAAGGTATTTTCTAGCGGAGAATAAATATTTGAAGCTTGCTTAGGCAGCTGTGAGCTTGGCTGGGAAGAATATGATGCGCCGTTCGTAGGAAATCCATTCCCAAGAGGACTAAATGCTCCAGCCGTTGGCCCATAACTGGGACTAAACTGTGCACTATAAGGAGCAGCGCCAGTATTTTGTGGCATGTAATCAGAGCCACTACGCACTGGCTCATATGGACTAGGCTTGTACTCGCCCGATGATCTTCCTTCTAATGAGCTACGAGGCTGAGAGCCGTAAGAAGATCCCCCGAGATGGAAGTCTTGAGATGGAGGCGTGTGAGATCCCCCTGGAGCATACCGGTTGGTTTTTGCTGTTTGAGCGAAAGTTCCATTGATTCCGATGCCACCGTTATACGATCCGTATAAATCTGAGTTTGAGGGTGACCGACTAATGGTAGGAGTCCCCCCACTAATTCTTGCAAACGGTCCAGACTCGCCATTAGCAGCCGAGTCCGGAGTCGCATTGTCGCTGTCATCACCAGCAACAAAGCTGTTGAATTTCTGGAAGAAACTGCTTGAAACCTTTTCAACACTCGGCTTCGATATCCAACCTGATTTGGAATCTTTGGGAGACTGCTTAAGCCGTTTGGTCAAATCTTCAACCTGAGAATTCAGTAGAGGATGGTGGTATGGTGATGTTCGTGTTTGTGAGTGCATAGACGATGCTATGGACTCGCAATATTCTAGTGCCTTCTCACGATAGCCATACTCGGCCAAGATCAATGCATGCTGCAACTTGTAGATGGAAAGATGCGGGCTAGATACTGCCACGTTAGAGGTGCTCGACAGAGACATGCCATACTCAAAGACCTCGCTGAGGAGAATCGGCTCCATTTCCCTATCGAACTCAAATGGCTGGCGGAGATGGTCCGAGCCTACAAGCACCATGCTTGTAGTTGGGAGGTCAATACCACCAAATATTGAGTGCGATCTTGCAAAGAGAAAGCAAATATGTGCAGCTTCCGCTCTACCATAGCCGGACAAAAGTTTGCCTAATGCATCGAGAGCTTGGTTGTCATCAACACTGCGGTTACTGAGAACAAGACCTAATGTCTCTCGCCATCTGTCTAGCCCATCAAGGGCATCCTTAGATGGCCCACCTGTGCCAGAAGTGTTCACCATCTGGAAGCCAGCGCGCGCAGATGGAGGAACGAGTTCATCTATGCTTTCTTCGAGATTTCCAGCAAAGATTTCGTAGAGAGCGGCTAACGACTCTGTATTATCCCCGATGTTTTTAACTTCCTTCTGAACGAATTCTTGGCATACTTGCTTGTAAAGATCCCGGGAAACCGTATTGGAGATGAGCATTGCATGAGCCCAAAGTCTCTTGTCAACAGCATCCCATACTGCCTTTTCGCGATCCCCTCGCAAAAGGTGTTTTCTTAATTGATCAACAGCTGTCGGGTCGACAGGCTCGGCTCTAGGGGCAGAGGAGGAAGGTTGAGAGATTCCAGACAGATCCGCACCCGTTGCATAAAGCGGAGCGCTGCCAGGGGGTATCTCGTCATCTAACCCCGGCGAGAGTACCGCTCGAACAGCTTTATCAACAACTAGATTACCTTCAAGAATTCCATCGTTATCAATGAAGACGCGCAAGATCTTCCACAAAAGGACACGTTCTTCAATGCGTTTATCGTCATGGCTCAGTGTTGGTAAGGTTCGCAGGTAAGAAGCATCCTTTTCCAGAATTTCAATACCTGCAGATAACCATAACACTGTTTCTTTCTTCTTAGATTTGCCTTTTAACGGGCCAGGGAAGCTGGCTAGTCGATCCGGTAGAGGATCGATGTCTTTGAAATTCTTAATTTTTACCTCACCTGGACTGCGCAACATCATAGGCATTGTTTGGTTCATGCCGTATCTAGGAACATCCTTAGGGAATGATGTGACAATAGTGCCACCAACACCCCAAGCAAACACTGGCCCACCTCTCCATCTCTGCATTGAATCAAGCTCCCTACCATCAGTAGGGGCAATATAGTTGATACCGTGCGAGAAACCTCGAGGTCTAGTAGTTCTAGGCACAGGCGCTTGGGGTGGCGCCTGATTCCGCGGTGATTCAGGGGCTTCCACCGATGCTGGGCGGGGGTACACGTCCTTCGGAATTGAAGCTATTCGACCCGCGAGAGCGCCGGGTGACTGTGTTTGAGACCTTCTAGGAGGCACAATCGGCTGCGGTGGGCTAGTCTTGACTCCTTGAGGAAGATAGTTTGAGGTGATAGGCTTTGGCGGTGAATTTACATACTTAGATGGAAGTCCTTGTTGAGGAGGCGGTGTTCCGGAGAAGCGAGTTCGCGTTGAAGCTGGCAGTGCTTGGCCTTGGCTAGCGAAGTCATCACCCATATCTTTATCTTCATCGACCTCTCTGGTTGGAGGTAGGTGATGCGCTTTAAGACTAGACTCATATGATGAACTACTTCGTCGGTCACTCCCGCCCTGTTGACCGAGACTAAATTGTGCAAGTGGACTTGATGTTCGAGGTTGGTGGGAAAGAAAAGGTGGCTGGGGTGCAGCTAATGGCGGATTGCTATATGATACTTGCCTTGAAGGGGGAGCCGGAGAGTATCGAGACTGCGTCGTAGGTCGTGGAGGAGCTGTTTTGTCTTGGGCTTGATTTGGCGGAGCAGGCGAATAACGAGAATTGCTTGACGGCACTGTCATGCTAGGTGCCGGAAGTGATGCATAAGGGCTGACCCTCTCAGGGGCAACTAATCCCTGGCCATAGGCTGGTGTTTGAGGAGTCTGAGATGCTTGATGGGTTGGTTCATAACCAGTTTGTGGTGGTGGGAGCGATGAAGGTCCCGGAGGTGGCGGATAAGTGTTTGCCGCCTGTACAACTGGGGCGCTGACATTTCTTGGTGAAAACTTGGGTCGGGAAGTCATGGGCAATTCTTCAAAAAAGCTTGACTTGGATTTCAAAGTTGGTGGACCTTGTTGAAGTTTGCTAGGCGCTGCAGGGAGCTGCTGGCCATTACCCCCAGGGGGGAGAGTCCCAGAAAGACTCGAGTGAAGTGGTGGAGGAACAAGTGGAGAGTTCATGCTACTGCTTCTTGGGGGAGCAACAGGTGCAGGGGCGGTCTTCATATGGGCCATACTTGGACGCTTGCGAGCTGGTAGAACATCCATAGGTAGATCATATGGGGAGGAATAACCACCTTTGGCTTGGTTTGCAAAACTTTGGGCCTTAGGTATGTCCGGACGGGGTTGTGGCTGCGAGACTGGAAAGTTGGTCTCTGGAGCTCCTCCATACGCAGGTGGCTGAAAAGATCCTGCGGTACCCGGCCTCGAGAGATCTGTAAATTGGGGACCAGTTGGCGTATAAGGATTGATGGGTTGAGGAGATCCACCTTGTCCAGGTGGTAGGTAGCGATTACTACTACTACCTGGCCGAGTGTTCTGCCCCAGTCCGGTCAGACTGTCGAACCCTACAACTTGTCCATCTGACCCAAGGACTGCTGAAATTCCACTATTCTGCTGATGAGTAAAGAAATTGGCAGAATCAGTTGTTTCATCTATGTCATCTAAAAACCCCTCATCATCGCTGCCAAATAGTTCCGCGGGATCGATAGGGTTTTTAGTCATTGAAGGCTCATCATCCAGTAACAGATCATCGTCTTCGTCTAAAAATTCATCGCCAGCCAAGGCCGCTTTCCATTTTGCAGCCAGATCTTCCTCGGTGTGATCTGTTTCCTCATTTGTACTAGAGTCGAGCTCACCAAGTATTTCCGACATGATCGTGCTTTTTGATGCTGCAATTCCCCCTCCGGTGGTTTTCTCTAGCGGACTTTGGTCCTCTGATGGGTTCTCTTCTGGAATACTTTCATTGGATTGCTCTTGAGCACCAAAGTTCAGATTATTTATCACTTGCACTGTAGACTTCCTTTCAAGCTGTGGGGGTGATGTCGATTGCTTGGCTTCGGACTGGCTGACCTGTGTGAAAAAGTCATCGCCATCTTCTCCCCCATCATATGCAAAGAAAGGTTCCACGGGCGCGGGAGTGGGTACAGAATGCTCGTGCGGTTGTACTAGAGGCAGACCCTCTTCGAAACGAGCTTGCTCAAAGTCAGGCTCTTGTTCAGAGACTCCGAATGCTTCTTCTGGGTGGGGTGAAACGGCAGTCTGACTAAAGAAGTCATCCACAACTCCACTATCATCTGCAAACAAATCGGTAGGTGGCCGCTCTGCTTCCAATATAATCTCTTCCACCTCGGTATGCAAAGGCTGAGTATTTATAGCCGACACATGTGCTGCGGGAACTTGGGGAAATGAATTGGTGCGATCCGACCTGGCCATGTCTTTGAAAGGGTCGTTTTCAATAGCTGAGATTTCATCAGCACAGTCTATGAGAATTAATGGCACACAGGAAGTCTGCTGGCACTCGTGATCTCGAATCTCTGATTTTAAAATAACTCACTTTCTATTTCAGGAACAATGTCATCTTCCTCCTCTGCCCAGTTGACGTCTTCCGAAATCGTTCGTGTGAAGGACATTGTGCTCATATGCTTGCTAGGAGTAGGCCCCTCGGAAGGAAAATCCGCCTTCTGTTCTTCCTCTAGGTCTTGATTAATTGTGCCACTATTGTGTTCTGGGCTCTCATCCATTTCCACCCCTCCTGGGCTAGCAAGGGATGTCGTGAGCGCATCGCGTAGCTTGTCCAGCTCCGTATCCTCTCCTTCTAAATGTTGTGATGATGGAGCGGGTGTTTCGGGACTATGATAAGACAAATTAGCACTTCTCCAATGAATGCCCGAATCTGTTGATGCTTGGGCATCTTAAAACGTATAAATTCTCCCGAGCCCCTATGCGACGTACCGCGATTGCACATCTACACCGATATCCTCTTGCGCGGCTGGTGTGGTCTCTATAAATTCATCATGGGTCGCTACTGGTGCGAAAGCAGGCGCAGATGAGCTGCTTTCTGATGCGGGCGTGGTATTTGATTGATTGGGTATTATGTCGTCTGAAAAGGAATTTGGCCTAAACGCAGGATGCCACGAGTTCTCGGAAGCCATGGCTTTCGAAATATGCGAGGAAAGAAAGGAATACTGCAAAAGGAAATAACTGTCAGCGTTGTGATCTAGGTGGTACGAGTGACAGTGGTTGCCGAAGCAAACAGCAAAGAAAGGAGGTTGCTCAGCGTACTTATGAACATGCAAACCAAACCGCCCGCTAAAATGCAATTTGGAAAGTGAGTTAGATGATATCAATGCTGCGTTGGGCCATTCTAGGGTGGTCGAATGGAGAATAAAGCGTCGGGCGATGTGTTCTGAGGAGGATTAGAATGCGTTGCGGTTGTCGAATTACCCGGACCGGCTTTCGAAGTAAAGTGAGTAAGTAATGAGTGAGTTATCGTGAGGTGAGGCCAGCTTGCGCGCTACGGTGGCCGAGGAGCACATGTGCTCAGTCCAAGCCACATCTACAAGTCAAGTCAAGCCACTCTTTTTAATAGCAACTCTTAGCCTGTACAGGAACTCTATGAATTCCACTCGGGATCCGCTCACACGCGTCTCAGCCACAAAGGCAAGGCTACATCTTCATGAATTACCCTGAGTTGAACACATACCTCCCAGCTACACATTTTCGTACTCTTAGATCATGATATGATACGGGTGACATAAAACAACATCGTACTGCCAGATTACACCTTATCCATCTGCCGCACCAATGAGGCATGTCGTCGAAAGACTACCATCCGCCAGATGCTGTCAACTCTGATGATTCCGAATCCGATTCTGACCTGGACATTAACCTCAACGAGCTTGATCCCATCCATAGTCCAGCCACCGCGCGGAGACCAGGGGCTCGAGAGAGCAGAGACGACCGCAGTAGAGGACATATACCCTTAAGAAATCTACGCATGGGAGGTCTGCGCCAGAACAATCGCAATCGAGGGTATGGAGACTTGGGGCGGGATCGGGATGGGGATGCAGAGGATTTGCACGGGTTGCTACATGAGGAGGAGGAAGGAAACCGTACTCCAGAAGCAACAGCAACAGGGAGGGATCGTGGACCATTGCTGAGACCTGGTAGTTATCGGCGAAGGGCAAGCATAGAGACACTCCGAAACCTTGGCTCCCAACTCCGACTTCCCAGCTTCCTCTCCAGAAGTCCATCTTCCCACACACAACCTGCATCTGCCATCGAAGAGCCCGAGGAAGAAGAACATGATCCGGCCTCATCAAGAACCGTATCCGTGGGGTCGGTACAATCCACGCGATTTCCAGCAAATGCTGTCTCGAATGCGAAATATACCCCATTCAGTTTTTTACCGCGAACCTTATACAATGAGTTTTCATTCTTTTTTAACATGTACTTTTTGCTGGTAGCCCTCTCGCAAGTTATTCCCGCATTACGGATTGGCTATCTTTCGACTTATATTGTACCATTAGTTTGCGTATTGGCGATTACACTGGGGAAGGAAGCTTGGGACGATATTGAGAGGAGGAAGAGAGATTCCGAGGCCAATTCGGAGGGCTATACGGTTTTGGCTTTTGAAAAACCCGGTTCTGGAGCTGCGGATAGGTTCCAAAAGAAAAGAAAATTAAAATCAAAGATTACGAAGTCGAAACGAACGTCGTTGGTGACTCCGGATAGGTTATCAGATATACAAGAGGAGGAAGAAAATGCCCAGGGCGAAGGGCGGCTACCAACTACAGAGGTACACGAAATTATAAAAAGATCAAGGGACCTCAAAGTAGGAGATGTGTTGAAGCTCGGCAAGGATCAACGACTTCCTGCAGATGTGATAATTTTGAAAAGTTATCCCAACGAGTCGACGGTGACAACGAATCCTATTATCAATATAGTACCCGCGGATCAATCGTTGCTGCTGGATGCGACCTCTGATCCACCTATTGACCAGAGCGCAGCAACTGTAGCTGACAGCCTCGAGTCCACCTCCGAGCTTGGGAATACACCTGCTGCAGACGCAGAAGGTGTTGGGGAAACCTTCATCAGAACAGATCAACTGGATGGTGAGACTGATTGGAAGCTAAGACTCGGATCTCAAATATCCCAATCAATAGATATCTGTGACTTTCCACGCCTTCGAGTGGTTGCAGGCAAACCCGATAAAAGGGTCAACGATTTTGTCGGTACGATCGAGCTACTACCAAGGACAAATGGTGGGTACGATCCACATGTCCCCAGAGCGTCGCCGCTTCAGAATGTAGATGAACCTGAAGCTGGAACTGAGTCAAAAACGGCGCCTCTGACTATTGACAACACAGCATGGGCCAATACGGTGCTTGCATCCAATGCTACAACATTGGCCGTGATTATTTACACCGGACCACAGACAAGATCCGCACTATCGACTTCTGTATCCCGTTCCAAGACTGGCCTCTTGGAATATGAGATCAATTCTTTAACTAAAATCCTATGTCTGTTGACACTCACTCTCTCAGTTGTGCTTGTCATTTTAGAGTTTGCGCAGAAAGGCTACACGCCTGATCTTGCATGGTACGTCAAGATTGTCCGGTTCTTGGTGCTATTTTCTACCATCGTACCAATCAGCTTAAGAGTGAACTTGGATATGGGAAAGACTATGTACTCTTGGTTTATTCAGCGAGACACAGGCATACAAGGCGCTGTTGTTCGTACGAGTACCATACCGGAAGATCTTGGCCGGATAGAATATCTACTCAGCGATAAAACTGGAACCCTTACGCAGAACGAGATGGATATGAAAAAGATCCATGTAGGCACAGTGTCGTACGCGAATGAGGCAATGGACGAGGTTGCATCTTACATCAAACAAGGCTTCTCGCTTCCAGGAAATGCAGATGTACAGCTTGTTACTCCATCCTCTTCATTTGTCGCTGCAACCACAGGAGTCGCCAGCAGAAGTCGTCGAGAGATTGGAGCCCGTGTAAGAGATGTTGTTCTAGCACTCGCACTTTGCCACAATGTCACTCCAACCATCGATGAAGAAAACGGGGAAATCATTACTTCGTATCAAGCGTCTTCTCCCGATGAAATTGCAATTGTAAAGTGGACTGAAGCAGTGGGTCTCCGATTGATCCATCGTGATCGGAAGGGCATGCTATTAGAATCTGTTGATTCTGGGCGACCTGTTGTTCGTGTACGCATTCTCGAGGTATTCCCGTTCACATCTGATGGAAAAAGGATGGGAATTATTGTGCAGTTTCAAGACGGCTCTGCAATTACTTCCAAGGACGGATCTGGAGAGATCTGGTTTTTTCAAAAAGGTGCTGATACAGTGATGTCTTCGATCGTTGCCGCCAATGACTGGTTGGATGAAGAAACTGCAAACATGGCACGCGAAGGTCTCCGAACTCTGGTAGTGGGGAGGAAGCGACTGTCTGTGCAGCAATACCAAGAATTCAAGACCAGCTACCAGTCCGCCTCATCATCTCTGATTAATCGAGACAGCCAGGTTGCGGCAGTAGTATCAACCCACCTAGAGCGCGATCTCGAACTTCTTGGTGTTACGGGTGTTGAAGACAAACTACAAAAAGATGTCAAACCGTCTCTCGAGCTACTTCGCAATGCTGGAATCAAAATATGGATGCTGACTGGTGACAAGGTCGAGACAGCACGTTGCGTAGCTGTCTCGGCGAAGCTCGTTGCGAGGGGCCAATATATTCATACCATTGCCAAGCTGAAGCACAAAAACCTCGCGCAAGATCACCTCGATTTTCTCCGCTCTAAAACCGACGCATGTCTGCTGATCGATGGCGAATCTCTCGCTTTGCTCCTAACCCACTACCGTCAAGAGTTCATTAGTCTCGCCGTTCTTCTTCCTGCCGTCGTAGCGTGTCGCTGCAGCCCCACACAAAAAGCCGACATCGCGAAACTTATCCGAGAATTCACGAAGAAGCGTATATGCTGCATCGGTGATGGCGGCAATGATGTTAGTATGATTCAGGCTGCTGATGTTGGCGTCGGAATTGTAGGCAAGGAAGGTCGACAAGCATCCCTCGCAGCTGATTTCTCTATCGAGCAATTTTGTCACCTGACTAAACTCCTTGTATGGCACGGTCGCAATTCTTACAAGAGGAGCGCCAAACTAGCTCAATTTGTTATCCATCGTGGCCTCATCATCTCTGTCGCTCAAACGGTCTATTCTATCGCTATTAAATTCGAGCCTGAGGGACTCTACAAAGATTGGCTTCTTGTTGGCTACGCTACCGTATACACAGCCATGCCCGTTTTCTCTCTTGTGCTTGACCGAGATGTTGATGAAAATCTAGCGAATCTCTACCCAGAACTTTATAAAGAGCTTACAACAGGAAACTCGCTTTCCTATAAAACGTTCTTCGTCTGGGTCGCAGTATCCATCTACCAAGGGAGTATGATTCAAGGCCTGTCTCAGATTTTGACAGAGGTGAATTCGCCTAAAATGGTTGCTGTGAGTTTCACAGTTTTAGTACTGAATGAGTTGATTATGGTTGCATTTGAGATTACCACATGGCATCCTGTTATGATTATGAGTTTGGTTGGGACGTTGTTTATCTATCTCGGCAGTATCCCCTTTCTAGGAGGCTACTTTGACTTGCCTTTCATTTTGACATGGTATGTTACTTTTCGTTTATTTACTCGATTTTCTACTACCATTTCAATTCGCTGCTAAAAACAGTCTGTGTCATCTACTAATATACTCCAAGGGGCTTCGCGTGGCGTGTTCTGACCATCGGTTCAATCTCGCTTCTCCCACCTTACGCCGTGAAACTCATCCGTCGCGCTGTCAAGCCACCCAGTTACAGAAAGGTGAGGGGGATATGAAGCACTCGTTCTAGGTTCAAATCCTCCTTTGTTTTTGTAGATACATAGATTAGATGGTGCATAGCGTGGGCGTTCCAGCGCTCATTGAATTTATTACCTTTTGATGCTCATTCAAGCTGCCTTTACTTCTTTGATCATTTGATATCATGATTTCATTACAGTACCTTGATGTCGACACAGATTGTGATAGTCCAGAACGAGCATTCTCCCTGATGCTCTAGGACCATCGCACATAGATATAGCCACAATTGGACGAACAAAAATCGCTTTCTATCACCAGTCTGTTTGAACATCCTCAATAGTCTACTTTGTTGTTCCCAACGCTCATGTGTATTTCTAACTGCCATCAAGTAACACAGAGTCCCCTTTTTGGACTTTAAAATCTAGTCCTAGTTATCTGATACGATGTTACTACATAGTGAAGAATATGACTATAACCTGGGGCAAAAGGGGTAAGAGGTAGAAAGGGAAGACGACTTTTCAAAGTCCAAGAGAGCGGGTGAACCTTCTGATTCACGATCCAGCTCTAGCGCTTAGGAAGAAAGGTTGACTGATGCATAAGATAAGTTTGATGATTTCTTCAGCAAGATCCGGTCGCTCTAGTATCTCCACCGCCTCCCCGGTTATCAGTCCATGCATATAACACTCTTCTGCTAGCAGGTAACAACGTCTCCACGGTCGTGAAAACAAACCGCTTGTGACTTTGTGTTGAAACGTCTGGTCAAGATAACGAACCAGCTTGAAAGCCAAACGTGCCATACTTTCACATTGATCAGGCCAAACTTATACGTAGATCGCATTCTTGTCGATCGTGTTTATAAATTGCACCTGCTTACTCCGCTCATTGAGAGCGAATTAGGATTGGTGCATATACCGTTTTCTTTCTGGACTGGGAATAGTTGATTGTGTTACGACCGACGGCACCTCTGTTGTACCCAAGAGCATTCCCAAATGCTACTCAAATATCGCCCACAATAACGGCAGCAGGCTGAGTTGGTTGCTGCAAGTGCTCTCGACACAGCCGAAACATTTTAGAACTTTGAGGAAGCTGCTCAAGAACTTCAAGCAATGTTGTCGACAAATAAGTGTAAGCATCCTGTGTCATTTCATTTCGTCGATATTTGCGTTCGATGGATTTTTTGATCATCCTCACCGAAGTAATAACGTATCGTGGATGCGGGTCAATGGCGATTAATGAATTGGTAACTGAATGAAGGGTGGGTTTGGCCCTTGAGTCAACATCCAGAACATTGTCTGGTCCCTCCAGCGGCCTGTGGATTGTGAATTTATTGTCCAGGCCGAACTTTAGCACATTGAAACATTCTTGCTCAGGATCTAGCCTCATCTCTGCTAACTGCAACAGCAAATAACGTCGCTTAGCACCTTCCAATGCGTCGGCTAGGAGGAAAATTCCCAGATAAAAATGCAAGACAACTTCATACCAATTCAGCCTTTCCACTTGTCCGAGGAAGTGAAGCTGTCGCTCGTAGATGTTTAGCAAGGGCCGGACCGTTGTTTGAAACACGTTACACGCATCCAGAAACGCATCCCAAGCAAAAAAGAGATCATTTTCCTCAACGCCTTCTCTCAGTGCTTCCTTAACACTTGCGATTGTTTTCCAAGTATAAATAGAACAGACAGCCGTTGCAGAAGTGATTTGAGAAGCGATATTATCAGAAATCTCGACATTGCTTTTGCACCAATCTTCTGATCTGGCATGAAATGACCCTACAAGAAAACCTCGAGCTAGGCGCCATGCTGGCTCAAGACATGCTCCTCTCAATCCCGAAGTAAGAGATGATCTGATATTCAAGGTCATAGAGTTAGATGTGTCCCATATAACTGCAGCCCAATATGCCCTGTTTTCAAGGTCTAGAAACGCCTTGGTAAGTCTGGGTTGTGAGGCAAACTGTGCCTCTATTTTTGTCTTGGGTGATGACATTGAACCATCGCTCTGGTGATTTCGAAGACGCTCACGGAGCTGTTGAAGTTGCAATAGAGCAGTTTGAGTGCATACCACACTACTGATGCCGTCCATTTCCTCTTCGTCAGATATCCCTGAAGGAATAGGCGTCTGACCAAAGAGGTACAATGTGAGAACAGATCGATACGACGTGCGATTAACAACCTTAAGCATGTCTCTTCTAGTGTTGCGCCAACTCTCGTGAATCAGTTCTTCATATCCTGTTAGGTCAATCAACGGTTCTTTCAGTAAAGACGGAAACCATTGTGCGGTAAATGACTGTGTCGCATAGGTTAAGGACTGATCGATTTGAATATTCCTTTCGGCTTTCTGCGCCACCGCTACAGAATCATGGTATGAGCCACTATCTATTTGATTGTCCATGTACCTGTCGAGTTCTCGAAAGAGTTCTATGGGATCCATAACAATGTTGCTAGTCAGATCATTCCTATGATTGTCAGATACTTTTGCTCATTTCTCTGACCAATCTTTCAAATGCTTACACAAACGGACAGCCATATCTACCAAGCCAATGACCAAAAATGGCCCCAAAACCATGGTTACGGATAAGGTCACCCCATCGGGTTAGCATAGCCTCCCTTTCTTTAGTGTTTGAGATGGGAATGTGAGCCGATTCGGGTTCGGAACCGAGCAAAAGAGCTTCGTACGGAGGCGCACTGTGTGCAATGTCAAACCCATCTTAAAAATATTGAAGCGGTACTGACCAGGATTTCCGCAATTTGTCTGAAGCGTAGTGCTTCGATATAATAGTCAGAGGTTTACCTTCTACTACGGCGGGAGGATGCGCTGAGGAATTTGCAATTACTGGTCCGAGACGGGTATTTGAGTCTTTTGGTAGTCTGGATTTAGATCTTTCAATCCACTGATATTTCTGGTGTCAGCATATGAAGTACATTTAACTATCTCTTTGCTCATTTCAGAGAGATATTCACCAACTCTTACCTCAAAAGTACATTCCCGATTTCTAGAGGAGCATCGGGAACATGAGCCACTTGAGCCTGTTTGGCCAGGCACATGCCGTTTCGTCGATGCATCACAAGCTAAACGAGACTGACGACAAGAATCGCAGCTAGAAAACTGAGTTCTACGAGATACCGCACGAAGTCGCATCCCTAAATCAAATAGCGTGTACTATTCACTGGCGAGGCTATTTATCGAGACCGTAGTAGCGAGTTTATTGGTGCTAGGGAATCCTCCAATCCTCCTTCAGAACAAGATTTTGCTATCCTGCACGGCTTTTTCTGTGATTAATGGCAAGAATTATTCGGCTCCGGGGGATCACGATTGTGAAATGGAATGGATGTCTAATTAATAACAAAAACCATCGCTTCCGACTTCTATTACTACTAGACTTTGATTGGCTCGTTTAGTGCATTCCGTTGTCGGATCCGATAATAGCGCTTCCATAAAGCAACTAGAGTTCTCGGCAACGCTAGAGTATTGATGAGGATCATATGCATGATAATAGATGAATTGAGGCATAGTTGGGAAGATCCGTAGCTAGTGAGTTTCTTAGCGGCTCAATAACAAAGCTCTAGGTATTTATGTGATACTTGCACGCCAAGTCACCAACGAGTAACTTGTAGCAAGCATTGCATATATAAAGCGACACGACCTGCCGTGTATTATAGTTCCACTTGCTTCTCTCTCTTCAAATCTTTCACCATATGTCTCTAAGTAAAATTGCACTTGCAGGTGCCACTGGCAATCTCGGCGTATGTGTCCTGAAAGCTCTTCTTGATAGGGATCATGTGGTAACAGTCCTTTCACGCATAGGCGGAAACTCGTCAAAGCTTGCAAAACATCCGAATCTTACTATAGTGGAAGTAGACTTCGACTCAACTCAATCTCTGGTTTCGGTTTTGCAAGGTGTTGAGGTTCTCATCTCTTGTCTCGCAACGCTAGCAATAGGAAGTCAAAACCCGTTGATCGACGGGGCAGTGGCAGCTGGGGTAAAACGGTTCATCCCTGCTGAGTTTGGAATGGATTCTCAAAACCCTCTGTGCCTCAAGCTGCCTGTTTGTGCACCCAAGGTCGCCACGCAGGAATATCTGCAAGAAAAGGTCAAGTCAACTCAGGCATTTTCATATACCGGCATCGCCAATGGTTTATTTCTGGATTGGGGTCTCAAAATGGGTTTCATCGTCAACCCAGCCACACACACTGCAGTACTTTATAACGGTGGTGATATTCCATTCAGTACCACAAATCTAGATGACGTTGCGCGAGCGATCTTAGGTATCATCAAAAACCAAGACTCAACAGCAAATCGAATTCTTTACATTCATTCGGCAGTGACGACGCAGAACAAACTAATTCAACACGCCAAAGATACAGACGGCCAAGAATGGAAAACCAACCTTATGGATACCGAGATGATTAGGCAGGAAAGCTATGCCGAGCTGGAAAAGGTTAAAGGAGGCAATATTCAGATGGCAATGGATGGTTTTTGTGTATGTGCTATGTGGACTCCGGGGTATGGTGGTGATTTCTCAAACCACTTGGATAATGAATTGGTCGGTGTGGGTTATTTGAGTGAAGATGAAGTGAAGGCAGTGGTGGCAAGCTTTTTGTGAGGCGTTAAACTGATTTTGCATCTATTGGTCAATCTCTAGGTCCAATACAGAAGAAGATATTTTGATAAAGGCGAGATCAATATATAGAATCTATATTTAAGCACTAATTCCTTCATGCTCAATGATTTCCTGATATTTCTGGCAGGTCTGTCTGCAATGTCTCAAATTGTTCTTTGATATTGTCAATATTTCAGGTTCCACAAAACCAGCCAGCTCAGCTTGCTCCAACTGGTTTTAAAGTTCACAATAACATATGCTGTAAAGCCACAACTTTTCTGGAGACTCTTTAATATATTTAGTATGGACTTACCACATCTCTGCATGCACTTTGTCTTAAGTTAAAGTTTATATTATGCTCAAACAACTCAATATGGAGATGTTATGTCGCTAGATACAAGCACCAAATAAATACAGATCAACAAAATAGGGAAAAGCAATGGCTTAATTATGATTGTTATTGCTTTTCCGTCATAATGCCAGATTTCATAATGCCAGATTTCTCCAATTGCTAGGTGCTGTCAACGCACATCACCCCTATGAGCATAACCACATAAAATGCTCATATTTGTAGTCTTAACAAATTTTGACAGCCTGATGCTTCGCCTTTAATCTTTTCAAAACCCCACAATTGTACCCTGAGAAACAATGATTCTGTATGCGTGCCACTTATCGCTAGGAACCTGCTATATCCTTGATTTGCTTGTCTCTTAGCCAACCAAGAGCTAGAAACTCCTACAAAGAACAAAAGCGGCTAGCGTCAGAATTCTAGTTCTTGTCCTAGCTATTATGAGTTTCTGGTAGTTAGTTCAACTCCATACCTAAACAACCCTAATCTCTTTGATTTGGAATTCTAGTGAACCTTGCATCAATATACTTGTACCAAATACCAACATATAGTGAGTCTTCTGTTCGGAAAAATAAAATTCCGCACCTAGCTATCTCGCACGTTTGTATACGACATGATAGACTAAAATGCTAACCGAATGTTAGCTCCAAAATGGCTGAGAGTGAGGCTTTTTTCCATTTCGTCCTCCTCCACACATCTTCCTAACTATTACGATAGTGCCTCAAGCTTTTGCTTTGATCAGCGACACTGTTGCAAAGTGTTTAACTGAAGGTAAATTTCTGCTTCACCAAGATCGATCTACGCGTTTTTCTAATTTCAGCAGCTGGCAAATCGATCGCCAACACAAGCACTGTCGTATCAGCAGAGCCGATTGCTAGGGGAGCAGGTACGTCTCAGATCTAAAAGCCTCAGCACCCACTAACGAATACGAAGCTACGCAATCATCGTCAGAGCTAGTCGCAGGCGAGGTCATTGCAGACAAAGTCACTCCAGTACCAGGTCAGTCTACAGATTGGAGTGAATAGCACTCACTAATTGCAGAACAGGATTTATTCTAAGTGTCGAAACTTTGAAAACCAAGGTTAAACCACAAGTTTTTGTCGTTGAGGGTGAGTGCACGAGTTCAATTTTATAAGATTTCTAACAATATCACAGACCAATTCAACAATAAGCCAGTTCTCCCGAGCACTTTTGTACCAGACTCGATCCTTCATAAACGCATCTCGTACATACCTGATCTCATTGATCTCGAACCAGATAACCCTGAACAAAAGCAACTAGCTCGTGCTCGCTCCCTCCGTCTTCTCGAAGGAAAAGATCCAATCGTTGCCATGTCATCGTACATCAATCTTCGCGCCGAAAAAGGCAAGGGTAAAGCCGTTGAGGCTCACTCCGAATCTGATATCTCTAATGACTCCGTGGATGAACTCACACGTAAAACCCATGCACTTGCCCTTGCAGCTGAGCGCCGTGAGAGCTTGGCTAATGCTAAGGTTCCGATCCAACTCATGGAGATCCTTAGAAGCCACACCCCAGAGCGAGTTCTTGCCTGGATCCCTGTTGGTACTGCTGCCCCAACTAATTGGAACTGGGTCCCTGGCGGTTATAACGACAACTTCAAGGTTGATCCAACAAAGCCAGAATACGGTTGGCCAGTTGAGGGAGGTACTTTGCCCAAGTTAAATGCTAGTAATCAGTGGGTCGAAGCTGTTATCACTCCTGCTGCTGTCAAGTGGTATGATCTCATCTATGGTCATGTCAAGAAGTATGTCTTCGAGAAGGAGTACATCGATGTTCCTGGATGGTCTGCACTTGCCATTGGATATGGTAATGGTCGTTTCAAGGCTGAAATCTTCCCTGGCTACCCACTTCGACACTTCCTCCACAACTTGGCTATCAGTGGTTACGTTACTACTGAGGAGAAAGAAGTCCTATTCAAGTACAATCGTCTTTATACCAAGGCTGTCGGACTCGCTAAGAGTGGTTACCAGATTACTGCAGAGTATATCCTGGAGTCTCATCTTGGTGAATTGATATATGACATTGAGCGCATTCTTTGTCGCCCAAGTCTTCTGGCTGAAAACCGCATGGATGAATACGACTTATCTCTTCCTCTTCGTCTCGCCGAAGACAAGAAAGAGGCTTCAGTTTATGAGAAAGAGTTCAAGGCTGAGATGGCTGGCATGACTAAGGAAGAGAAGTTGAAGGAACTCATCCCTGAGACCCATGACCTAGCCGAGGCAATGATGGGAATTGATGGACGTCCTATCAAGGTTGCTCGACCCATTCGTCCTCCACCTAAGACAAGAGCCGAGAAGAGAGCTGCTAAGAAGGAAGAAAAGAAGATTTTGAAGAAGGCTGAGAAGGGACTACCTTATGGTTGGCAAGTCTTCAAAGGCGGCGAACAGATTGTTGATGGCAGAATCGAAAAGGTTGGAGGTACATCTTCTGAGGCTGCTGAGGAAGTTGATGAATACAAGAATGCTCCTGGAGCTGAAGTGGTCAAGGAGACAAAGTAAAGGACTTCCAACTAAAGTAAACCGTAGGTTTTATTTGGGGTTCAGCTTGTTTGATGGTCACATAGATCAACAATTCATCACATAAAATTAAACCATATTGTCCCAGGGATACGTCGAAGACTAAACTCGGGGAAAAGTCGTGAGCTATGAATCCGCTGTGATTGAAAGCCTGAAACAAAACTGTCGAAGCAAAAGCCAAGAATGATTGCTGGTCTTCTTGCAAGAGATGGATTATATCTTCTGACTAAGCACCTTGGTTGCTCCAGAAGGAGCCGTAGATCAATAACGAATGCCATCCGAGAAGTTCATTTGATGCCTGAAGGTATAGTAGCTAATGCAAATGGTCAAAAGATCAAATAGAGTGAGCCTCACCGGGTGTGGCTCTAACATAACATCTATAAGTCTACATTCACCCTCCCCTACCGCCCCGGCAGAAAGTATTATGTTACAAACCTCCAGAAGATGCACCAACTTCCTTAAATGTCGAAAATACAACCCAACATACGCCATTCGCTTTTGAAACTGTGCGGCCAGCAGCGCCAGTTCGTGGCAGGACAGGTATTTTCTCACTCCAACCGTAATGGCTGGAGAAGGCAGCTGTCTTCGAGCAGTCCTAAAACAAATGGCGATGAAGATTGGCGGTATCACCGCGGATACTGGATTCCTTTCGCTCAATTCGGTCCCACTCGGAAGTTGAAAATCTATACAAAGCCACCGTCCACCCAGGATCGAGCGCGCGTTGCTAAAGTTGACAAATGGGTCTACTCAGTCACAGTGCTTTGTGCAATTAGCGGCACGCTCTACTTCGCTCTTGCAGATTCCCCTACAGAACTTCAGATATTCAATGCTCCGAGATTCACACCTTTTACGATTGTTGCCAAAGAGGCCGTATCAACAACCGGTATCATTTTAACAGTTCGACCGGAGAAATCAGCCGGATTCATGGAGGATCCATACACGAAAGAATGGAAAATTGGAACATGGTCCGTCGAGTTCAAGCAGCCGCAATTACAAATTGCCAGGTCATACACACCTCTTCCGCCATCAAGTCCAAGCCTCGATTCTCAGACCAGAAATGGAGATCTGAGGTTTCTCATTCGAAAGGAGGAGGGGGGTGAAGTGTCGAATTACCTCGCCAATCTGCCGGTTGGGGGACGAGTTGAGCTTAGAGGTCCACATACTGGAAATGAGATACCTGGACATGTTACAGATGTGCTATTTCTTGCTGGTGGGACTGGAATTGCCCCCGCGATGCAGGTTGCGTATACTCTCTTGGAGACAGGTTCTTTTCCCTCAGCCCGCATGCATATTCTTTGGGCAAATCGTAGAAAGGAAGACTGCATAGCCACAGGTAAAATAGTACGTGAGCTAGAATCCTTGCAGAAGCAACATCCAGACAATTTCATGATCGATTACTTGGTGGATGAAGAAGGCACGATCATGGACCAGAAAAGGATATCCTCTCTCACCAAGAACAATTCCCCAGGCAAATCTGGATCCGTAACTACTCGAATTGATTCGAAACTCTTATTCATTTCTGGACCGGAGGGCTTCGTCAAATTCCTTGCTGGACCCAAAAAGTGGGAAGACGGTAAAGAAACTCAAGGTGAACTAGGTGGGTTGCTTAAGCGTCTTGGACTAAGGGATTGGAAAATTTGGAAACTCTGAAGCTCAGCTGCCATTTCACCGAATTTTTCGCAAGAATTAAGGCGAGCGTTATAAATTATGTCAGATTATTTGTAAGATATGCTGATGGATGATTATAATGCTTTATCTAAGTGCTGTCTTTCGACTAATATAGATCGACATTCAAGATGTACCATTTGGAACTTGCGGAGAACGATAAAAAAAATTATTCCCTTGTATTTTAGGTGAGTGTAGCATGAGTGCGCATCCTTGTTTTGTTCTATGTGTCCTCCTCCTGAGCCGTAGCTCTTATAGGTACCTCTCGTTCTTCTGCCAGTATGTTCGAATTTTTTAATTAGCTTCGGACAGTAAACCCTTTGATCAATTTGGATTTGCCAAATATTGCGCATCTTATTCTTACAGACATGCAATAAATATATGGTGAAATGCAAAATCGGCCTCACGTAAGCTCGCTACGGCTTGGTTACTATAATCTGCAACCAGGGAAGTTTACGGCGCGATGCCCCTTATTGGCCGTGGCCAACTGGCACAATATTGAAACCAACAAGAAACTTGTCTACGTTACTATCTGATCAAAAAAGGCAGGTCGACGTGCTTTCAGCAAATGAAACTTTTCTCTGATCCATGACAGTTCAGCTCTTCTTTTGACGTCCAACATAAACTCTGAATTATTGGCTTTACGGTATTTGATAATCATATGGCCTAGGAGAGAATATGGCATCTAATCCAGCTCCTTTACCCACTAGCTCAAGCCTTCCCCCTAAACCCCTTTCTCATTTCTCTAAAGGCGTTTCCAATATTTCGTGGAATCACCTTCGTGATAATTATGAGGTTAGCACATGGCTATGTATGGGCGCTGTTCTCCAACTCATACTTCCAGCCCAATTGACCTACCTACCTGCTGCATTCCTACTCTTGAAAGTGTTCTACACGTCACTGTTTCTTATCAAGCTTTTGCCTAATCGACGCTTTAAGAATGTACTAAGGCGGACCTATGGCGCTAGTTTACCTGTTGGACACATCCATAAATCAGGAGAACGTGTTGCCGTCGAAGATCTGCCTGGGAACGGCGATATATTCATTTCCATGATAGCAGGTCAATGTCATCAGTTAGTCCCACTCTTCTTTTCCCTCGTGCAATTCGGTTCATCACAGCTAATCCCACAAAGTCCATTAGGATACCTTGCACCTAACAATAGCTTTCCAACTCACATCAAGTCCACAATTCGCGATCTTGAGCAAAACGCCGAGGAGTTCGGGTTTCTAGGGGCCACATCATGGCTAAATACTTCTGGACACACTAGCAACAACATTATGATGACTTTGTTCTATTTTCGATCTCGGGAGGATTTTGTTGCCTTTTATAAGTCTCCCTATCATTGTATGTGTCACACGGCTCTCCATATCCTAGTAGTATTATATGACACGCTTTAATAATGTCTAATATTAGCTGAGCCGGGAAAATTTGTTCGGCAAAATGGGAGAAGAGGTGACGTGGGTCTATATCAAGAAAACTTCACGGTCAGGAAAGGGGAGTTTGACAGTTTTGGACTTAGTATGGAGCCAACAATGTTTGGTCTGTATTGTTCTTTTCTGATATATATAATGCAAGACTAACATCAGAACTAGATGCGACGACTTTTGTAGTAGAGAATACAGATGGCGAGAAGAAATGGCAAAGTGTCAACAATATTGACCTGGGGCAGGGGATGGACTTTTTGAAGAGGAGAGAGAGGTTTAAGGACCCTCATAATCCCGTTACACATTGGAAACCCAAGCAGAAAGCATCTGATACATCGGAGAAGATCGCATGACGTTAAATTTGCTAAATAACTAGCGAGAAGGACAGTAGGAGGAGACAGGTTCAAATCGACCGAAAATCATCATGTCATTTAGCATTTCCTGTTTTTGCAACTCAGTTCCTCCCCTATATATTGACAGCAAATAAAGTAGTTCAAAGTAGCAGATACCGTGTAATGATTGTCTTGGGTGCTCTCTATATATGTACTATTTGTACCCGTAACTAACTATCATCGGATTTCTAGAGGGCCTCTACCCTTTTTTGTAGTAGCAATGTTTTCCTTGCGTAGAGGCGTTATTCTTTCATGATGACCTAAACCTTGGATCTGGACTGTGTTCAGTATTAGCTAGTGCAAAACAAATCACAGAATATTGATGAATAATTTACTCACATGTTTTGAGACCTCCCTCATAACATGGATTGATACATGAAGACCATAAATTTCGTTACATCAAAGACAGATCTCTTTAAGGAACATGCGATTGGTAAGTACCAAACCTAAATTTGAGATCCGAATGGGAATAGTTAAGCTTATGTTAATAGATAGAATAGACAGGAAATTTCAATATTCTAATATATTGCTATGATATGATACTATCAAATTCGAATAGAAGAATGCTAGGAGACATAGGCTTAGATGGTGAGATAATCTCCTGTGCAATCTCATCAAAATAAGTATATAGTTCACCAGCTCAAAAAATTCCGAATTAAGGAGTCTTTGATTGATTTGCCTTGGCACTATCCTCTATATACATTTATTAGGTGTAATATAATACATAGCATTTCAATTTTATGATCTTAGAGTAGAACACAGACCATGGAAGAGAGCTGAGAGAAAGCACATGACTTACTAGGACCCTCACTTAAAAATAGGGGTTTAAAATGATTTCTTCACATGATATCACCTTTATCTTTGTTAAATGACAACCCCCCAAGATGCTCTAATTTAATGATCAATTTTTGAAGCGAGGCGATATACTGTCTAAGGCAGCTTCTGTTGGTCTCAAAACTGCTCTTGTGAGTGAACATTACTCATATTTTTCTTTTTAAGATAAACGGGTAAATCATATTTGGCAGAACGTAGGCGAAGGGTCACCTATAGCTACCGTAGTCTCCTGAGTATGTACTGGATTAGTTCCTTTAGGCCTGAAATTGAAATATGAGCTTTTCAAATTGAGTAAGAGGGGTTAAGTCACGGGAAAAGATACTAACGGTAAAGGTTTTTGTCATACAGCATATCGATTCTCTTTTTTACATATTATTGTTGGGCTTTATATTACACTTATGCTGACTAATTAGCCAACACAAGGTGGTCTTCTTCAGTTTTGCACAACATTTCAATTTTCACTATTGTTAGCTGAGAACATCTTCTAAAGGAGGGTATAAATGCTCAATAGTCGTAGGAATAGTCAACTGTGCTTCGTGCCCTTCAGCATCACTTTCGGTTTTTGAACAAAGGTGAGGAATGCAGTCGAGTGAAAATATGGCCAGAGTCACCAAAACTTGGCTTTTAGAAATTCAGAGTACCACAACTCTGTAACGCGCGAGAATCCAAGTCTTGTACTCTTGACTTCAGATAATTTTCTCTGCTTGTTTATTCAAACCGTGTAAATATGTGAGAGGTTTTTCGACAAGAACGCCACTAAATTAGAGTATCTAGGTTAGGTTTAGTATGGTCATGAGCGAAATAGAATTACATGGAGCTTGTTGTATAGGTGTATAGCGGCAGGTCATTCATGTATGTGGAGTCTCTATAGCTAGACGAAGCTACAGGTATAACGAATCAGCTAATATCGTCGATACTTCCATATACTTACATGGAGTGATTCTCATGCTTTTTCAACAGTTCAATTTCTGTTAAGTATGGGTCTTGATTTTCGACCATAGTGAGGAAACCAAAACTATTATTATAGACACCTTGAATCCGTCTAGTTCATATATCAGCTCGCTAAGCGCATTCAAAAACCAGTCAAAGCCGTCTCCAAAATTTCCAGCCAACGTCTCCCATCTCCCGCTTCCCTCTGTCCCGTCCCCTAATTCTCAAAAAATACAGCGGAACACCTGCCACAATGAAAGCCACGACGATCAACGTCTGTAGCGGTTCCGCAAATGCACTTCTGCTTAACAAGAACAGAGCCACGCAGCAAAATATAATTGGAGTGGACCACCACGTTTTGTACGGCCTTTCTAGATTGGGTTCTTTCACCCGCAAGACCAATAGGCCAAGTACTGTGAGAAAATAAAAAGTGTAACCAGCGACACCGTAGAAGGTTACTAATGTGCCAAACTCGCCGACGAGGACGTAACAGGCGGTGAGTGATGCGTTGAGAACCATTGCGTTGACTGGGGTGAAGAAAAGACCTGTATCATCGTCGCCAAATAGTCGAGCTAGAGCTTTGCTTGCCCAGTTGCGGGTATGTAGCGTTGTGTGAGATGGCTCGACTTCCGCACCTACACCTATTTTGCCAAAAATAGCAGGGAGATATCCCTCTTTGCCTGCAGCATAGACAAGGCGACCACTAGTGAAAGTAGTGGCGTTCAAAGCACCAAAGCAAGATGCTGAGACGATGAGAGCGAAGAGTAGAGAACCTATGGGGCCGAAAACCTTGGAACCAAACATTACGGCGACGGTGTTGGAACTAGTGAGAGTTGAAATAGGGAGGACGAAGAAATAGGCGAGGTTGGCGAGGATGTAGGATATTATTACAAGGGGCATTGCGGTATGGATAACTCGAGGAAGATCACGGGTCGGATTGCGGAATTCTCCTACAACATAGTTTGTCTGCAAAGTAAGTAAGAGTCAAATGTGAAAGATAGGTAGATACATACATTATCCCAGCCATCGAAAGCCCACAACCCAGCGTAGACCGCAACCGCCCAGGAGCTTACACTCGTACTAGTCCCATCGAACCACCCATGAGTTTTCCAATCCTGGTTAGCTTCTCCAGTGGTCGAGAATCCCGTGAGTGCAACCACTACTCCGATTATCGTGATTCCGAGTAATGCCACAAACTTGAGGAACATAAACATGTCCCCCATCCTCGTACCTAATTTAGTAGATATACAATTCAACAGTGTGACAGCGAATAACCCTACAAGTGCAACTCCTTTATTGACCCAGGGATTGACGTTCTCCGCATCTGCCCCAATAACAGCTCTTACCAAATATTCTCCCATAATTATTGATATTATCGCTGTTGAGCCTGGCTTTAACACCACCACAGCACACCAGGTGAACAGGAACCCGTAAATCTCCCCAAAAATCTTCGATAGATAGACCTGAGCTCCTCCGTTCAGCGGTATTGCACCTCCTAATTCAGCATAACTAGACGCACCAGTCCATGCCAGTATACCAGCAATTGCCCATACTGCCAAAGATGCCCCAGGCGATCCGGCGTTCAAATTGACCTGGCTAGGAGAGGAAAATATTCCAGATCCTATTATCAATCCAACTATTAGAGACAGACCATTCATGAAAGTCAACGTCTTGTGTTTTTCCAGATTCCCGGCCCCGAGCCCATTCAGTCCACTTGAAGGATTTATTGGAGCTCCTATTGGCGCATAACCGTTTCCAGTCGTCGATGTCAGAGGATATAAATTCGATGCAAAATCGAAGGCAGAGGTCATTGAAAATGTGCGGTTATGGCCCGCAGGCCGCCCGAGAGCTGCTGGGTTCCTTTCATCGAGGGGGTCATCTTCTTCGAGGGATAGTTTGCGAGAAGACGCTATTCCGGATCTTGAGGATGAAGATGAAGTTCGTGGACCAGGGGAACTGGAAGCTAAGCTTGCTAATTCTAATGAATCGCGGGCATCAGGTTGCAGACTAGTGTAATTAGGCATTATATACAGCGGTTCGCGCTTGGTAAAATAATGGCCGTGGCTTGAATCCTAGAACTTTTTGGTCCCAACCATGGCAGGTGTGGGTTGGTTCTAGCTGGGGATGATAACTCTTGGATTTGTAGGGCAGATGATTTGTGTCCGTCCTCTGGCCCAGGGTATTTGATTTGAATCTGATAGCGACGATATATTATTCTTAGTCGTATTGGGGTCGCGTCGTGTGTAGTAAGGGAACGTGTAGTAAACTTACTAGATTTTGATGAGGGTGGGTGTTAACTTCATGCCAGAGCTTCGGCCTTGGCATCCCCACTTTTAGCCGGGTGGCCACTAAAATAAAGTTCAGCCTCATTTCTTCACTTGAAGATCTACAGTACAAGATTCAATTTCATCAAGCAGCCTCTCGTTTTTCTCTAATATCTTCAATGACTCTCTTCTTGTCATAAAAACGCAACATGATACCACTATATAATGCTGCAGCTAATTGGCAGAAGATTGGTCAGGGGATGGCACCTAAGACGAGTCGTACCGCTATGTTATCGTAGCCTCGCCATATCACCTCGACCAAAATCCGACGTACCTCTAACAGCAGGAAAGGATATCGAGGAGTCCCCTCTTGATCTAGCCTCTCTGGATAGCAAATGGCAAGCTGAATGGAGTGAGGGCATAGGGCTAAAGCCATGGCCTGCCAACTCAATATACCCAGTTGAGGCCAGCCTCCAGGGCCAATCGGACATGGGGAACAAGTACATCCTCCCCATGTTTCCTTACCCATCTGGGGACTTACATCTTGGTCATCTTCGTGTCTACACTATATCGGATGTACTCGCTCGATTCTGGCGGATGGGAGGATATCAAGTTACTCATCCAATCGGTTGGGATGCTTTTGGCCTACCTGCTGAGAATGCAGCCATTGAGAGAAAGATCCATCCGGCGGAATGGACCAAGAATAACATACAGAAGATGAAGTCACAGCTAAAGGCCATGAATGGTGCTTGGGATTGGGACCGAGTTCGTCCTCCTTATATCACTCTACAAGGTTGAAGCGCTGACTTCAACAGGAACTTGCAACTTGTGATCCTTCGTTTTACAAACACACTCAACGTCTATTTCTCCTTCTCCATGAGAAAGGACTTGCATATCAAGCCGAGGCACTTGTGAACTATGACCCAATAGATAAGACCGTCCTGGCAAATGAACAAGTTGATGACAAAGGTTGCTCTTGGAGATCCGGAGCAAAGGTTGAAAAGAAGCTTCTTAAACAATGGTTCTTCAAAATAACTGAATTTCGAGAGGAATTACTTCAAGATTTGGATCTGCTTGCAAGGGATGGTAGATGGCCGGAGAGGGTGTTGACAATGCAGAAGCATTGGATTGGTAAAAAAGCCGGAACACGAATCAAGTTCGCAATTACTTCTACTAAGAATTCGGCGTCCATGACTGATTTAGAAGTATTCACAACTCGACCAGATACTATTTATGGAGTACAGTATCTTGCGCTGGCCTCCAACCATCCTGTTGTGCAGGGGTTAGCAAAGACAAATGCTGGCCTTCAGGAATTTCTGAATTCGATGCCAACACTCCCACTGGATTCCAAGGCTGGTTATCTACTCTCAGAGTTGCATGCCATGAACCCACTTTCGTCCGAAGACGCATCACCTGCAATTACCAAAGAACTACTACCCGTTTACGTTGCGCCTTATGTCTTGAGTGACTATGGTGATGGAGCAGTTATGGGAGTACCTGCTCATGATGAAAGAGATTACCAGTTTTGGAAGTTCAACTGTCCAAATAATCCTATTAGATCCGTCATCGAGCCGCTTGAAGCAGATATTCCCTATACTGTTCCATATCTTCACTACGGTAAACTCACCTCAGAATGTGGACAAATATCTGGGTGGACTACTGAAAAAGCCTCTATATATCTAATTGACTTGCTGAAATCGAAAGGGATTGGATCATCCGCAGAGACCTGGCGACTTAGAGATTGGCTAATTAGTCGTCAAAGATACTGGGGAACTCCCATCCCAATCATACACTGTGAAGCATGTGGGCCAGTCCCTGTTCCAATAAGTCAACTTCCAGTCGAGCTTCCCAATGTGTCTGATCATTGGACCAAGGGTGTATCTGGTAATCCCCTTGAACTCGCCGATGAGTGGGTAAACACGTCCTGCCCTAAGTGTCATGGTCCAGCCAAAAGAGACACTGACACTATGGATACATTTGTCGATTCTAGTTGGTATTTTATGAGATTCATAGATGTGCATAACAGCGAAGAAATGTTTTCTCCTGCAATTGCGCAAAAAATGCTGCCCGTCGACTTATATATTGGTGGGGTCGAACACGCAATTCTTCATCTACTATATGCGCGATTTATATCGAAGTTTCTTGCAAGGTCGGAAGCTCAGTCACCTAGGCATTGGCCTACTCAGAATTCTGGCGAGCCATTCAAACGGGTATTGGCACAAGGTATGGTTCACGGGAAAACACACTCGGATCCGGTAACTGGTCGATTCCTGAAACCCATTGAAGTTGATATGTCCAACCCTTCGCAGCCTGTTATTCTTTCTAGCGGCCTACAACCTTCTATTAGCTTTGAGAAGATGTCTAAATCGAAGTATAATGGTGTAGACCCTACAACGTGCATGACTAAGTATGGTGCTGATGCAACCAGAGCCCATATCTTATTCCAAGCACCTGTTAGTGAGGTACTGGAATGGGACGAAGCTAAAATATCAGGCGTCACCCGCTGGATGAAAAGAGTCCATGGTGTTTTAAAATCTCGAGATAAGAATTGGCGGAACCTTAATGGCCTCTTCCAGGACAAGAAATTTAGGCACCTCCCAACGCGAGATCATATAACACGCGACTGGAGAAAAATCAAAGAAGCAGAGAATCCGGAAATGGAGAGTGACTATCATCACAAATATGAGAAAAACTCCCAACAAAACATTACCGAAATTCAAAAAGAGTCTGAGAAGTATGACCAGTTTTTTCAGCGCCAATCCCAGCTTGATAAAGACCTCTGGCGGCAGGTCCAACAGACCATCGAGAGGGTTACAAAATCCTATGGTGAGACTGCGTCACTGAATACAGTAGTATCAGACCTCATGAGTCTCACCAAATTGTTAATCGAGCACACGGCTCATATCTCAGCCTTGAGAATACATGGAGGAGGCCGCCGAGACCGAATTGGGAGCTTTCTGATATGTTGGCATGGCTGGAAGGCTCTGGTTCAAATGATGGCTCCGATCACGCCTGCTTTTGCCGAAGAATGCTGGGTACAGCTTCATTGTGGCTTCACCGCTCACATAGAATCAAATACCTTTGCACCTGAAATGAAGGCCGAAACGCCGGCGACAGTGGCCACACAGCAAAAGCTATCAGGACTGCCATCAATATTTGAGTTTCCGTTTCCGAAGGTGGATGGGAGTTTAAATGTCCTCGGAATTGCAATGAAGCCGTGCTCGGTACAAGTGAATGGTAAACTTAAGTTTGCCATAAAAATAGATTTCCCCACTGAGCTCGAAGGGGTGGCACTAGAGAAGTGGATTATAGATCATATATCGCAACATGAGACTGCCCGGGAGAAGCTTACAGGCCTGCTCGATATTTCAAGGGTCAAAAAGGTCATCGTCGTTCAGGGTGGAAGAACGGTCAATCTGGTCATTCCAAAGAGTACATAATGTAGCTACTCGCTGTAAATTATAATGTAGGACAATCATGTACTATAATAACATATAATAACAATGCAACACACCATACAGTCAGAGCCACTACCTATGAAAACCATCCGTAACCACTGATAGAGATTGTGTTACTGGCAATCATTATGTGTAGCCTGGCGTGAGTGGTATAATAATTGATAGATGAAACCCGACATCCAATTAACACCAAACAAAGATCGCTTAGCTCAGTTGGTTAGAGCGTGGTGCTAATAACGCCAAGGTCGCGAGTTCGACCCTCGTAGTGATCAGATGTCTTTGTTTCTTTTTGTCTTTTTTATCCTTGTTTTGGATGCAGCCGTTACTCTATTTCTAGCATTAGATGTTGTGTTCGGGGACCGTTACGGAAGAATTGAAAGCCTCGTTTCTTTTTTTTTTTTAAACGGGCTGGGATCTTTTTGTGGATACCAGCAGGTATGGTGGTGTGGTAAGCGAGTCAGATGGGGGGCTTTGAATAAAGAAAGGAAGAAGGAGAGTCGCTCTCTTTTCGGAGGCAGAGCTTGATAAACCACTGAAATTAATGTTCAGATTATAAAACATTAGTCAAGAATCTCATAAGTAGCAGGGAGTTAGAGTATTACGTTTCTGCGAGTGGTATGCGAACTTAACTAGATTAAAAGGTAAATAAACCAAGCAAATAACCAGCATAGGGATCACAATTATCTTTAACACAATAAGAAGTTTGCTTGGTTTCCTATAATGCTCATCACATATATTGAATCCATCGGAGAACTTGGGTTATAATCCATGAAGCCTAATACGTTCACTTTGCAAGATTCTCGTCTTGAAAAGCATACCGCCAGGCGTTGCCAATCTTCTTCTCGCTATGTACTTTGCGTGGTCAAATATAGGCTAATGGAGTTTATATGATCTATAACAACATAAAGTAGGTAGCAAAGTAGGTAGCAAAGCCTTGATCACATGATGGTACAAGTAACGTTACACGAGAAGCGTTGCGATTTTACCAAACTCCCTGGCTGCCAAACGTAGGCTTACTGGCTAAATTGAATAATTGCAACTCCAAATAATAAAGCCAGTGTTGGTAGCAATACGCTAGTTAGTCACAAATACAGGCCTTGATCGATTTTCTCACGATTAGATACATTTCCTCTACCTATGCGAGACTAGGCGCGAAAGAGTGACAAGCCGCAGCAGGAACAAATCATCGCAGCTTCACCAACTCATCAAAGTTTCTATAGCTAATCAACTCAGGGTCACAAAAATCTGGGTTCGTCATTGTCAGCCACTATAAATAAATCGAATGTTGAGAAACCATCTAACATGATTTGCAAAAATTGAGAAATGATGGTTGCAAACCTTGTTTTTCAATATCGTGTAGGAGATATACCGTTGAATAAAGATAGGATTGACCACATGAGGGGCATCAGGAAAATTCTATCAGACCGTCACTCATGCTCATGATTTATGCTGCTTCAGAAATTCTTACCGAAACTTTTTTCCGGTATTCTAATGACCTAAGGCAGCTCGGGATTAAGCGAGTTCGTAGAGCGAAGGACAAAATATCAGAATATGGTTTCATGAAATACAAAACTCAAAATTCATCGGTAGTCTCCGAGTATGCTCTCTTTCGGGTAGGGGTTCGAACACACTTGTGAAGCATACATCGTTAGAAGTAAGGGGCCAAGGTGGTAGCCTATTGTCGCTAATACTCATCTAGAAAATTTGCAAAAGAATATCGCTGGAAGATCAGTAGAGCACAACGCGGCCTCTAGTGAGACCATGTTTTCGCTGAAAAGATGGACACGTACTTGTGAGCTTTATCATGCTGATTGTCATTTCCAATACATCAACGACGATCCACCGCTACCATTCCGTGTAATTATTGCGAACTCATTAGGAATAGGATCTTGGGCGGAATATTCCAGGAGCACTTCTGGGCTAGTAGATCTCGAAGGGTGGTTATCGAGGTCTAGAATTAGGAGCTGAAGGGAGACGTAGTTGTAGAATTTCAGCTTAAAAACTACCTCATTAGAGCACAGCACAACACTTTAGATAAGAGGGCGAGCTGTCTTCAGGAATGCCGATTAAGCCGTCGTCTCCTCACTTCGGACAAACTCTAGACGACGTACACGTGCCTCACTTGTGGGCTCCTAGAGAGTCAAGAATTATCAGAATATGCTGCCCGAGAAGCCCGAAACTTGTTAGTCCCAAAGCTTTGAAACACACAGAAATGACTTAGTAGCAAGACAGAGATATATCTTGAAGGTTTGTTATGAAGTTTTGACTGACTATACTTCACGAGACTTAATATTCAATAAGGACTTAAGGACAGATTAGTCGCAATTGAGGGTATAGCAAGATTTACAAGCTAGTATCTCGACGACATCTATTACGCAGGATTCTGGTCCAAGAATATGCCTTAAGCATTGTTGTGGTCTCCTTATGAGGAGGAGGCTTTCCCGCCATATGCTTCGCGAACTGCTAGGTTACCGGCTACATACCAAGCACCTAGTTTGTCTTGGGCATCGATTGAACTTCGGATATCTGACTCCATCTCCAGAGAAACTTTCGTAAAGAAATCTTCCGCTCAAGTCGTGGATGTTCATCTCGATTACAACAGCAACTCTGGCGAATATGGTCAAGTTACTGGCAGCTATATCAAGGTCAGGAGACCTCTACGGTCAGCGATCACAAGAGGTGCTATGGTGAAACTGTTGTTTCAACCTAATCTCTGGAATATACCTTCCCCAAGTAAAATAGACAAAAATGATTTTGATTATAGTATCAGCGACATTGGTTGGCTTAACCATGGTGTGGAAGATCTGTTGCTTCAGATCACAGATGCTTATGGCCTAATACTGGAAATATTTCACAGCAAAGATTGAGGTAACTTCGGACGTATCGGGATGTTCCATTCCAAGTTCTATCTATTTGAATTAGAGGACGAAAGCACTAATTAACACCATTTGAACAAGTTTTGAATCTCAAAAAGCATTCAATAAATGCAAGTTGTGAAGTGTTTATGGCATTCCCTCCCAACATTTCGTTTCTACCCAGACCAAAATTTCCCTCGGTCTCCAACGGTAAACTACCTGTCAGCAAAGCGCCAAACAATAATCACCATAGATTTGCCACCATTTCATTTAAAAATGGGCTTCTACTCGTCCTTCTTCCTACACATGCTTTATCGTTACTCTACGATTATATGTTGGACTCGTTGCTGGTGTTTATTTGCGTTCCGCCTTGGGAGTCTTAAAATCTCCGCTTCTTGCGTTCTTGTCTACTCAAAGTAGGTGAAAACTACAGCTGGGGTAGTTGGATGGTGAATTTGAACAGTGTTGAGGCTGGTCCTACTTTAGATATGCTAATGGATTTGTCCCAACAATTTAGGCTTTGTAATGTCAAGTGTCGCGACAGAAATAGTTCCCATCTCAAATATGCTGGTCGAACGGACTTGAGAATAAGACCTAGATATTTCTTGGAGTCCATCCTCAGAAATTTGTTTTTTGTGACTCAATGCTCACTGTTATGCTGAATCAAGCAAGTGATAGCAGTGGCAACAACAATAAGTAAAGACTGAACAAACGTAGTAGTTGTAAATAGTGGTACATCAGTATTTACAATTCCTAGCCTAATGTGCGTCTATATGATTTGGTATTGACATATTAAAAACTCCTAACCTTGCCATCCTGCGCCAGCGCAGGCGTCTGGCTCGAGTCCATCTCGGCCGGAGCGGTGCTTTCATGAAGATGATTATCTGTATGTGCTTGCAATTCCTGTGGTCCCAGATCCACCTTCGGTTGCTCTCTATACCCCCCCGTATAAGAGACATCGGGATATCCTCCTTGTACAGCTTCGGTCGACTGCTTTCCGGCAGCCGCTTTTCTCCTCCTCATAAAGAAAAGAAGTCCAGCAAGAATCGCGATTACAGCAATCGGAATTACTAAGCCAAGTGCAATTTAGCACCGGTGCTCATACCGCTCTTCTCTTTAGGTACTTTATCGGGCTCTGGTTTCGGAGTGGCTGATGGTGCTCCAGGTGCAGCAGTTGGGGACGTAGTTGGTGTTGTATTCGTCGTAGGAGGAGATGTCGGTGTGGATGTCGGCGTGGATGTCGGTCCATTAGTCGTGGCAGTTGGTAGCCCAGCTGTGGAAGCTTTCGTAACCACCTTAAAACCCGGGCTGTTTGCACCCTCACTAGAACCTACGTCTACACCCCCCCTAAGGTTGAACCAGCAGTTCTCTGCAACAGACGTCCAGTCTATTTTGACCAGATATGAACCATTGAAAGCAGGGACGGAGTCAACATATTCTATACGCAACCACGTTAGCGCCATTGATATACTGGTAAAGACGCGAAGATCTCCTTATAGATTTGTAAAAACGTACTTGGGAAGAGAGTTTCTACATTGACATCTCTACAGAAAGTCCAGAGACCGGGCGCTGCGAATTCTGACTGGTATGTGACATTTACCGTGTCGAGATAGTTAAACACCAGCCCGTCAGTCGGATATAGAAATGTAACACCATTTTGAGCTGTTGCCAAACCTAGCGACAGTAACAAGACCCCCAACACCAACCGCAGAGAAACAGAAGGTGAAAATTTCATTATACGAATCCAGACGAAAACCCAAATGTTCGTGGAATCATGGCGGGCGACAACGTTTTGATTTATTAGTATCTCCTTACGTGACAAGCATCTTGCGCCCCGTAGGGGGCGTGTTTGGCAGTCTGCGTGGTTGCGGCACAGCAGCAAGGTTTTTGACATATAAGGTACCAGTATACCAGTAAGAAGCAGATCCTATATCCTCACCAGAGGCTACTTTAAGGATTAACAAGCCCATCGACCACCAGCCACCGCGTGAGAGGTATAGTGGGAGCCGCAGTCGCTCAAGAGGGAATAGTTGGTAATTCACACTGCATAGTCAAGTGTTTGTCCCGCTTTGCAAATCATCACATCTTCTTCCAACAAGACTCTAAAGCTTGATATGGTCTTGCAACTTTCTGAGAATTGATTAAGTATAGCGTTGTAGTTGTCGGGAGTTTGACACAGTAAGCTGTACCTACACTAGACCAAGCTAGCAATTATCTGGGTGGTTGCATAATACGTGCCCATGCACGTCCTACCCTTGACGGGTGGTCTTTTACTGTAAAGCTTACTTACTGTAGGATTGACATTGCCAGGTTAATTGAACGATTGGTTTAGCTTTACGACTTAAGAGATCATGCTTGCCTGAAATACAGGCCGTGTGGAACATTGGACGAATTCTCCAACTGTCTGATCTTCGAACTCACAAATTCTTCGCTCCAAAACCAATTTGGAAGGCGTATTTATATCTGGTTGCCTCTCTCTCGCGTGATATCGTCAAGGTTATTTAGGTCCAATATTCCTGTCATGTCGACACTCTCGTGTGGTTAATTTAACGTAAGCTGGGACTGATGTTAGTAGGCATACTCTTAAAGGTGATGGTACTGGGTACAAACAAATGCCTAGATAACTGTACCAACTGCCACACCATACCGACGGGATGCTGTGAGATGCACCATGTCGCAGAAAAGTATTATTCTTCACTTTTCATCAAATCAGATCATGGATATTGTTTAGCGTGACATTGAAGGCGAGCAGGGCTGAAGCTTGGTAAATATAATGCTGCGCTGATCCGTCAATGTCAGTACTTGCCATGCTTTTTGGCGCAGGGGTTTCTAATTAAAAAGTAGAAAGCTGCCAGCTCAACTTCAACGCAAACGTATTCATAGAAATGCCATATATACACGGCCCCATCAGTTAGACAGCCATCTTTCTGGTCGGCTACCTCTACAAGACGACTAGAAAGCCAGGATGCTTCTAATGGCGGGCGGAGGTTATCTATAAATTATAGCTACTGCACTGTCAGTGACATGTGGTAAAATTAATTCAAATCTTCTGATTTTAGATCGCTGTCTGCAAGTATCAATACTGGGCAAGTATTCTATGTTATGATTATTCTGGGTTCTTAGTTGCAAATCTTCATTTTCATTCTTGTCACCTAGCCTCTGCTGCCTCGTCCTCACTTTCACTCTCATCAGCCTGCATATGGCCATCACCCCTCTCAACCATATTCTTCCACCTCTCCGCGAAGTCCCTCATACCACTTTCTCCATCCATACCTGCATCAACCACATCTCTCGGTAACTTATGCGCACTATACATTGGGGTGTTGAAACTATACGCTTCTGGATCATCCTTCTTCACTAACCTGACTTCCGGTCTCCAAATTTCCTCATCTGCTTGCTCTTCCCTCTCATCAGCTGTATCCTCATCTGAACTCATGGGCGGAAGCTCCAGTGGTTTTGAGTCTGGAAATCCGAGGAGCGGAGGGGGTATAGCGAGAGTGAGGAGCTCGAGCCAGGAGAAGAGCAGAGGATCAGTCCGGGGCGCCCAAGGATTGATATCCATTAACCTTACTTTTTCATACGGATTGGGTAAGTAGATATCAAAGACCAGATCTGGATCGGGGAAAGTATCTTTCAATACTCTCTCATAGTATTCCATCACTGTGTGCCTTATCTTCTCTGCCAGCGGAAACAGAAAATCGAAATGGTTTAGATCTCTCTGGCAGATACCTACTACCTGTCTGTCTCTGACAAAGCAGCGGAACTCGCAGCTAGGATTGACTTTGAACCATTTCCTCAGCACTAATACAAATTTGATGTTCTCCTTGGTGAGATCTTGTTCCGTGTTTGGATCTGTATCATCAAATGCATGTTCCAAATCATGAGTGACAAAATCTGAGCTCTTCAACAATAGATAGATATCATTGGCACTCGAGCATTCCATACTGTTTTTTTTCATCGCTATCCACGTCGCATCCTTCGGCGCACTCCAGTTTAATTTAGGTGCCACCAGGCCTCCGAGCTCTGTAATAGCATCTTGGATCTGCTGGTGGATTTCGGGGAAAGCAATGGAAGGATCGGGGTCAGGATCTTCATCCCAGACGGTGGTACTGGTATTGTTGTATGTCTCGGGGGGTGGGAAAGAGGCTGTAGAGGGAGGGAGGAGGATGCCATCTTCGCGGAGGTAGGAGAGGAAGGCGGGCGAGAGGGGGATTATTTTGGATCTCAGGGCCGAGGACCGGTAACTGATTATGTTAGCCAAACCAAGTTATTGACAGAGCTATGGGGATACGGGAGCTTCGTACTTGGAGTGCCAGTGATCATATGAACAGTGGAGGATATGCGATTTAGTTACTGGTTTGAAGGGTAATCTAGTGAGGGGTTCTGCTGGTGGTGCAGGAGTCGCTGAATCTAGGGCTGGCATTTTGGAAGCTGCAATTATAAATATAAACGTGTTGCAAAGTCTACAGAAAGACAAAGAGAAACAAATACAGAATACAAGAGGCGGATATGAGTATTGATTTCGTTTGACTCATAAATATGCAATACTTCTCGATGGCGGGGTGCCACGTGACTAATATATTTTGGCGGCAGAATCTCTACTTAATACACTTCAAACTATACACCGCTTTCATACCCTTTTACTTCGAGAGGTGTCAACCTGGTCTGTATCATTATACATTACAAAATATCCACCACACCGAACACAATCTCATAGAAAATACATCGACAGAACATGTCTTCTAACGTAGGCCTCACCACGCCTAGAGGGAGTGGTACGTCTGGCTACGTCCAACGCAATCTAGCGCAAATCAGACCCCGCGATCAAGTTAAACCATACGCAGATCTTGATTCCTTCAAGCACCGACAACGGCAGCCTGACAAGGAGATACTGGAACATGATCGGAAACGAGAGGTTGAGCTTAAGGTTTTTGAATTAAGAGACAGACTTGAGGACGAAGGGTGCGTTTCTCCGGTAGCCGATTGCATGGATGATCGAAAGGAAGCTAATTTTACATAGAGTCGAAGAAGACGAGATAGAAGCACAAATTGACAAACTGAGAAAGAAGCTGATCAAGGAAGGAGGTGGCGGACCCAAAAAGGGATTGAAAATGCATCAAGTGCATGAATTAGCTGAAGCAAAAATAAAGCAAGATAATCGGTTCCGATCTGCTTTGGGAATCCACAAAAATTATGAAGAAGGTGGACACTGGAAGAAGCAGGAGGAGAAGAAAAGGAAGGAGTTTGAAGACCAAAAAGCATCCCTCAAGGGCGAAGAAAATGAGGCCTAAGTAGAACGCCAAACGGCGTTATAGAGTTTGAGGGCCTGGCAGCTGAGGATGGATTTTGATTGAGCAAATATCAGCATCCGATGCAGGATGGTCCTGATCATGAATTTCTCAAGGTTAGCCATGGCTGTGCGTCTAGGGCCTTCCAGAGGGGTTCTTAAGGTACACATAACCAAATCCTATCTTGAAATCATCTCTAAATCATTACAGTTTATGTCTCTTTTCCCCACTGGCCAACATCCTGAACTGCTCCTGAGGAATTCCAGCAGCAAATCTTTCCAAACCACCAAAAACCTCGGCTACACCCTGTGCATCCAGTACATCCCTTTCTGGCCTTCTAATCAATGCCTTGATCTTTGTCAAACTATCACCAATCAGATGGTTGCCCAGTCTGTCCTCAACCTCTTCTAATACTAGCTTCTTGAACGTTGCTTCATCACCCTTGGCTACGTCGAAGATCTTGTTCACAAATCCAACCTCCAGCAACTCTTGCGCCGTGATTCTCTTACTCATAATCAGAGCCTCATTCGCTTTACTAATTCCCATTCGCGTCACGAATGCCCGACTTGCACCGCCCTCCGCCACCAGTCCCAGTGACGAGAATGGCGTCAACAAAAATGTAGATGGGACACAATAAATGAAGTCGGAGAAAGCGATGAGGGCGGCCGAGAGGCCAATTACGGGCCCATTGAGAGCAGTGATGAGTATCTTTGGGTGGGTGTAGAAGGCGTGAGTTATATTCAGATTATTGGAGACAAAATTCTTGAGCCAAAGACGAGTCATGTCCTCATCGGGTTCCGGACTGGTAGAGCCGATCCCTACATCCGCTCCTCTTTTGGACATCAGCACTCATACCAACTACGCACCTGCTAAACCACGAGAATTTTAAAAATTTGGGAGAGCTTACGCGGAAAAGAAACGACCTAATCTCACCAACACCAGTCAGTTAAACGTACAGCAATTGAGAAATTATAATAAAGAATATACCAGTGCCAGTCAATACAGTAATAAATACCTCATCATGAGTTGCAACCTCCCTCATCAATTTTGCAAGCTGATAATATCCATCTTGATCCAATGCATTTAATTTCTTGGGATTGTCGATGGTGATAATGGCTATTTTACCAGTGTAGGATACATTTACAGCTTCTGACATTTTGTACTGCACGATGTGGAATGTTGGAATGATTTTGGTGAAGTTAAAAAAAACTAACTTATATGTAATGCAAGACTTGACTAGACTAGATACGAGAATATATATGATGTTGTATTAAAGGGTATATTACCGTGAAGCTTGAGGAGGGGTGGAACCGAGGCATCGCGGCTGTACATAGAGCCACGTGATAACGAGGCTACATAGCCTTGTCGAATCATGATGTTTGAAGTCACAAAATATTGCTTGGATGCTTTCAGCAAGCTACATCACAAAGCTGGGAATTCGAAAAGAGATTCCACTTAAGTGATACTTATCCTCTTTAGGCCTGCATGTGAAAGGCAATAGACTAGAGTCGAATATATTTGCCATATTTTCTATACTGTGATAGCTATGATATCAATGAACTTGACGCCTTGGAAATGGGGCACTAATAATAATTGGTCACTACTCAAGTCAATGATCACTTCACCTTTATTTTCCTACTTACAGAAGCCCAATTAACACACCACACCCCTCAAATAAATTCATTTAAAAGTGCTAATTGCACTTTAATAAACCAAATCACCACTGTCAAGATGGCAGGACCTAATCTCGAAGTCTTCAAAGTAACCTTACCCTATCGCCTCCCATCTCTCTAAAAGTAATACCTTCCTTGGGCAGCTTTGCTAACGCCCCCGCTACCAGTTCGGCATATATATAATGTTTCCCATAGCAATAATGTACTATTACGGTACCAATCTCGACAGACGATTCTCCGTGCCAGATTTCTGGCCGAAAGCTGAGCAAACCAACAAGATCCCCTTTGAAAGAGACGAGATTAAGGGAGAGCTGGAACGTTTGAGAATGAAAAGGCTGTGGTTGAGAGAACAGCGCTTGAGGCAGGAGAATGAAGGTGATAGAAGGGAGGGAGGAAGCTAAATCGTGATAGCAGAAGGAAGCAACAACTAGTTACACAAGGGAATGGAGTCTGGGAGTTGAGATAAATGGAGATCAAACTCAGACGGGAGTTTTCGCAGAGCTTTAGGCTTTAGAACTAAGATGACTTTTGGCCGATGCGAGCGACTCCAGATTATGCATTGCGCTTTCCGAAGCTAGAGGCTGGAGACTTTTGGACAAGGAAGTCCTAGTTGAAATTCTTTCGAATTTGGGATTACTCCATTGTACAATATTTGTACATAAAATATACTCTACACTCTGTCCTTACTCTATATTATCCTCGAAGTGGACCATATCCAATATTGGTCCACTTATGCTGCTAATTTGTCAACTACATTATCCCAAATCTCCTCGCTCAACTTTCCCTGAAGAACATTAGCATAAACATTTTGTACCTCCGAATTATCTTCCAATGCATCTAAAAGCGAAGTCATACTCCGAGCTGCCTCTTCATCGATTTCCACTCCCGTTTCCTCATTCTTATCCCAGATAACGTCGGAAGTCTCTACCTTGAGTCCCAAACTCTCCTTCAAAGCCAGTGCTGTAGCTGTTGTGTTGCCTGCTTCTGTCCATACCACAATTTCACCATCCTCGCCCTCTTCCACATCTTCCGCCCCCGCCTCAATAGCTTCATCCAAGACATCGTCAACCGTCAATCCTCTTTCGTCCTTTTCGAATGCTATCCGCCCCTTCTTAGTGAAGAGATAATTAGTCGGTGTTACATTCCCTTTGTGCCACTTTATCAACATGCGTAGTTCCATTTGGGTACGTGCTACGTTGTCGGTTTCGGTTTCGATAATTAGAGCGACGGTGGAAGGAAGGATAACTTCGAAGTTTAGAGGCTTGAGAATGGCCCCACTGGTTGATTTGCCTTGACCACGCGCTATGGCTGCCTCCATTGACGCCTTTGGGAAACCAGCTAGATTAAAACTAGTCAGCCATGTCAAGTGGAGGAGCCAATATTTTTATTTCGTACCTTTCTTTGCATTGGCGCATAAAGCTGCCAATCTATGGTTGTTATTGATGTCCCCTCCGTAAACTACTACATTAGCAATTGCAGTTTTTTCGGAGAACATATTTCGTACGTTTTGAACACAAGGCTATCTCTCTCGCATAGACAGAACGTTGAACGTTCTTCTTTGCATCTACAGCACCTTTATCATGCTTGATTTTTGACCACCGGCTATGGCCTGACTGCGCAGCAGCTATTGTAGAAAACGGCAGACATCTTGAACATATCAATTCCAAACTTGGAGAAAATGATTTTATCCCCCTAGAAAAAGCTGCCATTTTAATTATGTAGAGGTGTATGGAATTGCATGAGGTTATTTGATCATGATTCAAGATAGCCTTGTGCTTAGTCAGCGACCGCAAGGCCAACGACATTTATATCACATCATACCTCCTTATTTAAACCACCAACACGCTTGCCCCATCTCCTAAAAACCCTCAAACGACATATAGCTGAGGGCAATGACCTCAGTATCTCCTTCTAGCTCGCAGAATGGAAGTACCGATCCTCCACCGCCACGGCTAGACTCTACGACTCCCGAGCTCGACATCAAGAAGCTTCAATCCCTCGCCTCAGAACAACAAGATCTTTATCTCTTGACCTTCCTATCAACCCTCACGAAACATGTGAAATCACTTGATCCAGATGGCTGCACAGCCCAGCAGCTTTATCTTAAGCGCGAGCTTATGCAAATTCTAAATCTTGAACAACCACCTCCAACAAGAGTTGTGCGAAACAATCTGGGGATATGTTTTGCGCATTTTTTGGGGAACGGAGACCGAAAACTATTGTTCGAAACGGTGAAGGACTTAGTTGATATAATAAGTAGTGGGAAAAGTAAAGCAGAAGGGGATTTAAGGACCAAACACGCTGCTGTGTATTGTCTTGGAGATGTTTTTGCTGCGGCAGGAGATAGTGCAATCGGGCTACATCCTATCACATGTGCCGCCTTAATGAAGTTATTGAAAGCTGCTCAAAGCAATGCTGGGTTACGAGCTGCTGTTTTCAATGCACTGGCTAAAATATGCAAAATGGTAGCAGGGAGTATGGATGAGCAGGTCCTTAAAGACGCTTGGAAATACAGCAATCGTTACGCGCCAGCAGATAAATCCACCTTGGTTCAGATTGCGGCGTCAAGATGCTTGAAGGCGCTTTGCAAATACACAGAACAATTCCACAATGCGAATGATTTTGAGACCTTGAAATCTACAGTTTTCAAGACAGTTGATTCAACGAGTCCAGCTGTAAGACAGGCTGCAGCGGAGTGTTTGGCAGAAGCACTGGTCAAAAGTCACTCTGAAGAACCCATTAATGAGAATGATATCCCCAAGATCAAAAAGCCCAAAAGGACGAACACAAAAAGGCAAACAATTGGCGCCGACGATGAGGAGATTCAACGACCCGAAAGCCCTGGCCCAAAGAAGAATCAGGTTTTGGTCCTTAGTCTCGTAGAGATGTTGAAGCAACTATCAACATATTACGTCAAAAGTTCGACTAGTAATAGAGCTCGGGCTGGGCTAGCTATATGTTACAGTCGGATCTTCAAAAATTTGAGCGAAAGAACCGTGGAGACTATGTACCTGAAGATTGTGGATCATCTCACTATGGATGTTTTAAGCCACCAGAACATCGTCAGCAATAGGTATCGACTTCTGACTACCCGGAAATTTATTCAGGTCGCGCTGGAAGATGTGATTGGCAAAAACGTTCTCGGTGAATCCGGTCAAATGGATGCTGCTAAATCTCTGATTAACAACATCTTAAAGAATTATCCACAAGTCATCAAAGAACGACCTGAGCCAACAAAGTATGCTTTGGTTGCAACTTTGAGTGCCTTGGCATCTTTAATCAATACTCTTGGATCCGCTTCCAATTCTTTTAGTGATTCTTGTCGAGACGCACTTTTACAAGTTTTGCAACATCCAAGCTATACTGTCCAAGTATTTACATCTGCTTGTTTGCGCACTTTTACCCTAGCTTGTCCTCAACAGCTCCTCCCCTGCTTGACAGTCTGTATGAACAGTGTTAATCGGGAACTAAATTTGCTTACTACTGGAAGAAACTCGCCTAGAAGATGTGTCGGATACGCCAATGGTCTCTCAGCTATGATTAGTACCGCTCCTTTGCAGCCTCTTTACGGCTCAGTTGATGTAAACAGTCGTGTCCTATCACTTGCAACTGGACTCTTAAAATCAAGTAGTAAATCAGAATTGCGGATCTCAGGAACCCAGATTCAGGTTGCATGGATTCTTATCGGTGGACTGATGTCTCTTGGTCCAAACTTCGTTAAAATACACCTGTCGCAGCTTTTGCTTCTTTGGAAAAACGCACTCCCCAAACCTCTCGCAAAAGACAATACATCCCAACGGAGCTACTTAGAATCTTCATTCCTCACCCATGTCAGAGAATGTGCCCTTGGTTCTATTCTGGCTTTCCTGCAGTTCAATAGTAGGTTGTTGACTGCGGACGTTTCGAAACGTATTGCCCAAATGCTTCAGAATACAACCGCATTTCTGAAGACGATGCCTTCAAAAAAGACAACTGAAGATATAGCTCAGCGCTTGACCCCATCATTACAATTACATGACCTAGATCTTATGGTTCAGAGGCGCGTCCTGCAATGCTACACCAAATTAGTCAATCTCAGTCCTGCCAGCGGGAGCGAGACCTTACTACAGTCGAACCTTCTCACTCTCGCCGTGTCCTTTTTTGCAGACCCAGATAATTATACACCGAGCTCACTAAGCACAGCAATAGCAAGCTCGGCAGGCAACTTTGAAACTATATGGGATGTAGGTGACAATTGTGGTTTTGGGGTTACTGGGTTGGTCAGAGGCTTTGAAGTCAAACATCTTCCGGGTCAGCATGATAACAATGAGCAAGATGATTGGATGAAGGAAAGCGGCTTTGATAGCGATGTCTCCCGAGTCCTTTTGTCTCCTATATGTAGTTCTCTAGAGCATGACTCGCTCTCATTGTACTTGGGCGAAGCTGGGAACATGGAGGTACTTCCTGACCCACCTGCGACAGAGGTAGTAAATGTCGCTATCAAGCTGTTCGCTATAGCTTTTCCCCTAACACCTCCCAAGATTCAAGAGAGTATTTTGGAGCAAATTGCAACATTTCTCTCGGCCGGATCACTACAGCGAGATCCAGGACGAAAAGCTGCAATGGACATCAATGTTGCCACAGCATTATTCTCTACGCTGAAGGTTACTGTCAAGGAAACTCAATCACCAGCAGGAGATATCACCAACCCCGCGGTGGAAAAGCTGATGCAGGAGATCATCAGAACTTTTGTTATCCATCCAGATCAATACTTGCGAAGTGTTGGGTACCAGTCCCTTGCCAGACTTTGTAGTAGTTCTGGAAACGCTTTTACTAACGGTGAGATCAAGTATCTAGTCGACACAATTGTAGGAAATCGAGAACCAAGTGCAAGAGCAGGCTGTGCTATGGCACTAGGATGCATACACTCCCAAGTTGGGGGTATGGCTGCTGGTTTCCATCTCAAAACCATACTTGGTATATTAATGTCTCTTTGTAATGACCCACATCCAACTGTTCATTTCTGGGCCCTGGAGGGCCTTGCCCGAGTGGCGGACTCGGCGGGCTTAACATTTTCTGGATACGTGTCAAGCACTCTTGGCATGATCGGACAGCTGTACGTCGCCGATACACATAATGAAGAAGTGGCCTCCACAGCGACCTCGAATCTGGAGCTTGAGTTGTCCACTAGTGCTGTATTAGCACGGTCTGTAGATTCACTTGTCAGTGTCCTTGGGCCTGATCTTCAGGATATGACCAAGGCTCGTGACTTGATACTGACTCTCGTTGGTCAATTTCAAGGTGAAGAAAGCACTTCAGTCCTAGGAGGAAGCTTAAGATGCCTTGAGCACTTCTCCGTTTTTGCACCTGGGTATGTGGTCTTTGGTGACTATGTGATTCAACTGCAAAAAGATCTCAACTCGGAATTTTCTCAATTACGCGACCTAGCTATTGATGGCCTTTATAACTTAATGAAGCGAAATTCCGAGGATGTTGTTAGTGCTGCGGGTAATGACTTTGAGGACCAGCTGTGGCTGGCGCTTGATGCTGATCCCAACCATGAAGGCTTACGGAATGTCATTCGTAACTGGCTACAGCAGACTTGTCTCACGGAAACAGCGCGTTGGCTACAGAGATGTCAATCCGTTCTTACGATGACGAGACCGAAAGCTGTCGAGAATTCGCCAATAACTACAAAACCAAAGAGTGCCATGCCAGACTTGCAAGACGAGGAAGTTGCTGGGTTTGCAGCTGCATCTCGAGGAGCAAATGATGATAGTGCCGTTGGGGCGGGATCTGGCCAGGAGCCTCTGCGCTGGCAAGTTCGTACATTTGCAATGAGCTGCCTTGGCGAAATTTTTGCCATTATTAGCCGTAATTCTCCACAAGAAGGTACATCACTTGCAGAAGTCGAGTTACAGAAGCGAGTCGCAGATGTCATCCGAATGGCTTTTTCGGCGTCAACATCAAACGTGGTTGAGCTAAGGGTTTGGGGACTGAAGATAATTGATTCAGTTCTGAAGATGTTTGGGAAAACCCCTGATCCAGACTTTCAGGAAGCGCCGTTATTGGAACAATATCAGGCTCAAATCAGCTCAGCTCTCACACCAGCTTTTGCAGCCGATTCGTCTCCTGAGTTGGCATCTGAAGCCGTTAATGTCTGTGCCGCTTTCATCGCAACGGGCATTGTAACGGATGTTGATCGGATGGGCAGAATTCTCAAAACCTTGGTGACTGCGCTCGAGAATTTCTCGACAGATACTGAAGTTGCAGCGATAGGAGATTTGAAGGGACTGAGTTCGAATGCTTCTGTGATGGTAAAGATGTCTGTATTCTCTGCGTGGGCCGAGCTTCAAGTCGCTAGTACTGAGCAAGCTTACCTGGTCGAGGTATTGAAGCCTTACATTGGTACTCTGACGCCACTATGGTTGGCATCTCTAAGAGAGTTTGCGCGATTAAGGTTTGAGCCTGATATCTCGATGAGCTTAGGCCCTCCATCTCTCTCTGGAAGTCTTGATAGCATATATTCTGCGCTCAATCGTGAGACGCTCTTGAGGTTCTATCAGGACTCATGGTTGAAGCTTGTCGATGCTATTGCAAGTCTTATTGAGCAGGATAGCGAGTTCGTGTTTGACGCTCTCGATGGGAAAGATAGCGATGCGCCCACTACCAATGGACACGCTAAAGGCAATGACATCAATTACCGCGATGAGCCTGTTGCCTTTTTCTTCGTGCTATTTGGTATCGCTTTTGAGGCACTTGTATCTCGCCCAGGTAGTGACGCTCTCGCCACTAAAGAGCAAACTCTGGAAATTTTGCAAGCATTAAAGAAAATACTACACCCCAGCGTATCCGGTCATGCCATTTACCAAGATGCAATATTCTCTGAGACAATGGAGCTTCTTGATCGTCTGGTTCTCACAGAAGGTATTGACGTACAAGGTGTCATTGTACAAATCGCCCGCGGCCTATGCATCTCTCATCCATTCGCCAGAAAACCGCAAGACAAGGAAGCAGATCTGTCCGAAGACATCGAGCAATTATTCGAACTCACTCGGATTATTGTGCTTGTCCTCTCTGGTCTCTTGCCCAATCTCACCGAGATGAAACAACCTGCTCGCCACCTGTTGACCGACGAAGCCGTCTCTCTAATACGGACTTCCCTGAGCGCCCTTGTTGACTCAGCAGAAGTCTATCCTTCAATTATCAAAACTGATTTACATGCCTGCATCATACATATATTTGCTACCGTGCTTGGCACCCCTAGTTGTCAAGCTGTCGTTGTACCACAATCACTCCCAATTCTCAAACGGTTCATCATCAGCATCTCCAAGTCCTCTACAGAAAAGTCAACAGAAGATATCACACAAGTACAGGGTTGTCTCAAGCGTTTCCTGTCCATTTATCTCCATGCACAGAAACGCGAGACAGAGGCATCGCTCCAATGTGTTAAAAATACACTGCTAGCTTCCACACTTTTACTCACCAGTGGCGCAAACTACTTGTCAGCAGGAGACCCACTCGTATCACGATTCTTAGATGAGGTTGTGGATTGTTTGAGCGATCGCATGGTATATAATCCTTTCATCCAAACTCAATACCCAAAGCTAATGCAACGCAGACGGCCAAGGTGGCAGCAAACTGTATTCGCACCCTGCTTCTCTCCTCCCCCAAGACACCTGCCGATCAAAGTATCGCACGCCATCTTATACCCCATCTTATAGCCTTCACCACCACCCCCTCCGAAGATCCTGAGAAGGCACGTCCTTTGATTGCCCATACCCTCACATCTTACATGCCTATTCTCCACAACGACAAAAGATTAGCGGGAATGGCAGTCGTTCTTCCAACTTTACTGGAGAGAGCGAACAAAGAAGGTGAAGCAACATGGAGAGAAACAAGTGCGCGCTTGTTAGAACTTGCTGCTGTTGATCAGGGGGCTTTCAGAGCAGTGGTAGCAAATATGTCCAGCGAGCAGAAGGGTTTCATGGAGAGTGTTATCATGAAAGGGAGGAATGCTGTTGTCGATAATGAGAAACAGGATGGCGATGATGATGGAGATGGAGAGCCGACAATTGCATTGAGGATGGACTTTGGTGTCTGATTACTGGCAACAAGGGTGAGAAAATGTGGAAACATGTCACAGGTGGATATGAACAAATGTAGATATACCCCTATTTGTTGGGATCATGTGAACATGAAAAAGATGTAATATATGAGAAGCGGATAGATACAAACGTATCCCACACAAATCAATTGATTGCATTTCCATTGGCGCCTTGGTATTGGAAGGCAGGCTTTTTGATGTCAGAATTGTTTTTCTCACTTCCGACAACTTCCGACAACTTGGGACTTTTACTTCGACTTAAGTGCTGTGAGATGTGAGCCAACTTTAGAAGTTCGAATTGAGGACTCGGGGGAAAAGGTAATTCCTAGTATTCTGCGCCAACCAACTCGAGTATGCCATAATAAGAACTTAGTGCTAGGCTAGAATACGGAGGGGAAAATATAATGCCATGTGAGAATAACTGTTCTGACACGAAATTCATGCAATAAACTTGGACTGGAGTAAGAAGTAGAATATTAATTGGGGATAGGATATGAAATTAGCATAGAAGAATCCAGTAACCTCAGTTCAGCACTTGCTACATTATCAAAGAAGGTAGATAAGTGATCTCTAGATCTCTAGATGCTCTAGATGGCCACCCAGAAGTTACAGCAGTAAATCACTCACGTCGGAATAAAGGAGTAGTTTACCTTCATTTCTTTTGCATTCGCATCTGCGATTGCACTGAATTTTCAGTGAAGAAGAATCCATTTCGTGATTCTGTAAGCCAGTAAGATTCTATAGACCCTGGAAAATCCTTCTACTTGACAATAATATAAAGTCAAATGACGTCAAATATATCACTGTAAAGTTTCCCAACCTACCTTGTCAACAGAGCCTCCATACCTACGTCTTAAAAGGAAAGACTGGTACTTTAGGTAATTACTTGTGCGGGCGACCCAGAGATTAAGCAAGCTGGTAGACATCAGAACGAAGCACAGTCACGTGCTCAAATCTCGTATTTCCGCGAGAAACTAGCGAAAAGGTTATATGCACCTCTCTTACCATCTAGACACAATCCTTGCCACGTATTTCTCAGCACTCATCTATGATTATGTCGATGAATCTAGGATACTTAGTATGTCAAGTACAGGCTCCCCCAATGATGTTTGGTTCACGACAAATGGCGATCAGTCATCAACCTCGGTAGAACTATCAAGGCCTCGTGGAAGAGGACGAAAAGGACATCGCAAGTCTCGTCAGGGATGCTTTAACTGTAAGCAACGGAAGATAAAGGTTTGATTAGCCGCACTTCTACATATGCATAAGTGATTAATTATACACAGTGTCAAGAGACGCTGCCAGAATGCGCGAACTGTGTCAGATTATCCTTGCGATGCCAATATATGCACACTGGTGCTATTATAGTCCCCCATAATGGGTCTGAATTACAGCCATCTATGAATACCACCCCGGAGTTCAGCTTGACGGATCTGAGGCTCTTTCAGCACTATCTTGTTGCTGCCCACCCTCATTTCCCTGTGGCATGTGAAGATATATGGTTGAGCTACATTACCCCTATCAGCCATCAGGTAATTCACGCTCTGACTTAGCGCTGATGTTTGAAACTTACATAAATTTCAGTCTAGCTTCTTGATGCATGCGATACTTGGTCTTTCTGCATCCCATCTTAGCAAGTTATCTCCAGCTTCGTATACCACTATTGCCCAAGACCATCGACTGAAAGCGAGCAGAGGGCTAAACAAAGCTCTAAGCGCTCCTTTAAAGTCTCCCGAAGAAGCTGATGCCATCATTGCAACTTGTCATGCTTTACTTATGCAATCTTGGTTTATGGATGATGGCCTGAGTGCTTTCTTAGTATTAACAAGATCCTCTCAACTAGTGCCGCAGCAAATACGTAATCAGAAAATTGAAGCTCTGCTAGCCAGAGAAGACCTTGATTCTGGCGTAGAATTTATGAAAGGTCACTTAAGTGGCACTCCTTTATTTAATCCGGCTTTCGTATACGATGCCGTATCTTCCTTGAACGGATTACTGCCTCTATGTTTGGAAGCTTATCAACAAGAATTGCAGAAATGTATGCTGGAGAACTTTATTTCTCTTCATTCTACATCTGTCAAAGGTTTACATGCCCTGCCAACCTTCTTTCGTTACCATACTTACGTGTTGATAGCATATACCGCGCATGCGAACATATGTAAGTACGTGGTAGCTATTAGCCATGACGACTTTAATAAGCTTTGCGACACCAGCAACACAATCTGTCAATTTCTTATCGCCCATCTCGTAGCATTACATATCATCATGAGGCCAATCTCATGTCGAGAGCGTAAGAAACATACTGTCACAATGTACAGAATTCGAATGACCACTTGGATCGATCAGATCTATCAGACTACCGATCGTAATAGTAAAAAATACGTTGAATGGCCGCGAAAGATCAGCGAGCTCAACCAATTGGGACTAAAGCCCTTGGACTCTTATATTTTAAGTCAATAGTCATTATATATATGTCAACAGTCAAACTATGATAATCATCGAAGGTGGAGCAAAGCGGACATTAACATCGTGTCAATAACACTGCTGAGACTTCCAACATTCTTATCGCAGTCTAGGAACCCTCAATCATGTCTCCTCACTCGCCTCTTCCATAAACTCTTGGTCATTCTCATTACGCAGTACCCATTTCCGAGGATGCTGCCTGTGGTATGTGCCAAAAGAATCATCAAGCTCTTCCTCCGACCATCTTCGTTCCCTTTCAGTTCCGATATAGTTGCCATACCGATCTCGTGCAAAGTATTTCACGTAATCTCTTCGGGGCATGAAAACACACTTGAATTGCGGATTTGTAGCATTGATGCCTTTCAGTTTGTGTAAGAACTGCCCAAACCTATGTCCGTGTATCTTCTTTCTATATTAGGACTTCTATTAGCTATTAATCTTATTCCTGCCTGGGGTCTGGAAAGTGATTCTTATCACTGATCTTACAATTCTGCTTTCTCATCTTCATATGCTTCCTCAGGACGCACCATTACCGTGATGATGCTATCATCAGTGAACCTAACCGGAGGAAAATATGGTGCCTGGATGCCATAAGGACAGCTCTTTTCCCATGCCGATGGCTCTTTATATGCTGGCATTGGCCCACCAATAGCGCTAAAGCGGTTGAAATTGCAAGCAGCCATCTTTATGACTGTGAGAGTACTGAACTTCTGGTGATCGTGTTGGGAAGAATGTTGCCAGTAGACCTGGGCGAGAACTGGAATGGTTTTGGTTTTTGGTTTTTGGTTTTTAGAAAGGAAGGAAGGCATGTCTTTATATCCAGAAGTAAAGATAGCTTCTTTTATTAGTAATGACAACATCCATGCATTTGATGTAGTGGAGGCTTCATTGATCAATTTTCTAAGCCACGGGATTGATGACCATCGTTCCATGTCTTGGCAACCCGAATGTGATCGGGATTTCTCCACTGATCGAGTGACTCATTTGTGCTAGATATATTTACGATCTTAGTGTATATAAGGCTTGATGTGCCATTGGTGTTACACCAAAACCCATGCAGTCTTTCTAATACTGGCTATTAACTCCGTATACCTCCGACGATGAGTAGATCAACATTACTCCAACAAACTCCAACATCTCCAACCTCTCCAATCACATGTCTGCTGCTGGAGATAATTTACTTGAATTACGCAAGAATGTAGTCAAGCAGAGAATTACCTGCTTGTAGACCGTAATTATCCATTCATGCAGGAGCTTGTTGTCGGGTTCAAACCGACCCGCTAATTATTAAGCATCGCGGTAGTGGAATGGAGAGTGGGAAAGCTTGGGGAAATGTTAGCCAAGAACGCCAAGATCGGGTTGAATCCGAGCGAAGAATATTGAGTTTCCCGTGACTTCTCCTATTTGATAAATGGGATATTTATCATCACAAGCTCCTAGAACTTCATCACAATCAGAATTTATATCTCGCCACTCATTGTCAATTTATAACAGTTGGCTGAAGCTGTATACAACATATAATCGATATCCTCTTCATTTAAGAGCATTATCCTCAGCATCCTTCAATTTTGCGATCTGGAGTTATTTCATCGGCCATGGCAACCTCTACCATCACGCAGACAATATCTAGTAACCCGGATATCGAGCTAAAGACTGTTAAATCCCACAGCAAAAACGTTTCTGAGCTTAGCAGTGGAGGTCCAGATCTAGAAAATGTGGAAGCGTGCGATACTCCACCAGCAGACGCAAGACCGGCACTCGAAAGCTGGAATTTGCCCATCGAAAACAAATATCGAGTTTTCTCAGCTTTTTGGTCTTTTATAGTGATTGGCATGAACGATGGATCTTATGGTGTAAGTCATTTGGTTGATAACATCTTAATCTACGAGCGAAGGCTAACATTGAGATAGGCATTAATACCTCACGTATAATATGTATTTTCCAAATTTGCTGGTCAAAACTCACAATTTATAGCTCGAGAAGTATTATGACTTGAACTATACTGTCGTATCGCTTGTATTTCTCTCGCCATTCGTAGGCTACTCGCTCGCTGCGATCGTCAACAACCTTATGCATGTAAAATTTGGTCAGAGGGGCGTAGCAACTATAGGTCCTCTTTGCCACCTCGTGTCTTATATTGTGTTTTCTTTCCATCCACCATATCCAGTGCTGGTATGTAATTCATTTTTCGATCTTTCCTCACTGCAAGTATGACTAATAGAACTATTGCCTAGGTCGTAATGTTTGTCTTCGTCGGTTTGGGTAATGGATTGATTGATGCTGCTTGGTGCGCCTGGCTTGGTAACATGACAAATGCGAACGAGGTTTCGGGATTCCTACATGGGTGTTATGCATTAGGAGCTACCGTCGCCCCTCTAATAGCTACAGCTATGATCACCAAAGGCCATCTTGGTTGGTATGCCTTTTACTACCTCATGGTGAGTTTCTCGAGATCAAAAGTCACACATTTTCTTCTATAAGAGGATGTGAGTTTGCTAACAACTTTACGCTACAGGTTGGAATGTCTACAACGGAGTTGATATCTTCATCATACACATTCTGGTCACAAACTGGTGCCGTGTATCTTCTCAAGAATCCACGTGAAGCAAATGCTACCACAGGCCGTACTCGAGAAGCTCTAAAGAGTCCCCTGACTTGGATATTTGCTCTTTTCTTGTTCGGTTATATGGGCACCGAAGGTATTCTTTCCGTGCCAACTACAAAAAATTATTTCTGATATAAAACGATGCAGTTGGTCTGGGTGGCTGGATAGTGGTATTCATGACTCGAATCCGAGGTGCCAGCGCTTTTGGCGGAGGAGCAACAGCAACTGGTTTCGTACGTAAAATCTGCAGATTTACAAACCTCTTTCCCCTTGATAATGTCTGCTCACTCCAGAGATATTGATTAAAACTTCACTACTTAGCGAAGTATTAACATCGTTTTTTTGAAGCAAGCAAACAATGGCAATGCTACCTGTGCCACAAAGACTCCCTCACATACAAATAGATTTACTGACTGGAGTTGTATCAAGTGGGGTGGAATGACCGTTGGACGACTTGTACTCGGGTTTGTTACGGGTCGAATTGGAGAATCTCGAGCTGGGCTTCTTTATCTCACCCTCACCATTGCTCTCCAACTTATTTTCTGGCGAGTATCTAATCTGATTGTAAGCGCAGTCTCCGTAGCACTGCTAGGGGTATTTATTGGTATGTACTTTCCCTGTCTGAGTTCAACAATCTCCTAGTGCAAGCAAATTATGTTATATTATGCTTTTAGCTTACAAATCTTACTTATCTAATTTGATTCTATTCAAGGCCCGATGTTTGGCACCGCAATCGTGCTCATAACAAAACTTCTTCCAAAATCTCTCCACGTTGGCACTATTGGTTTTGCAACCGCATTTGGGGGCTCAGGAGGTGCTATATTCCCGTTCGTCATCGGAGCGGTAGCGCAGGCCAAAGGTGTCCAAACTTTTCAGCCATTTATTCTTGCGCTGCTTGTTGCGATCACTGTGCTATGGTTTATTGTACCTCGTGGGAACTTAAAGAAAAAGGCTGATGAGTCTATCTCTCCTACACAACCCGGCTCTCGAGATCAGATTGAGACTTGATATCAGGTATCAAGCTAGATGGAGTTACTTATAATTAGATCTGTTATTGAAGTTTTAAACATATCTAGAAACAACAGGTTTATGTTGAATTGTCCAAACAGTATGTGCCACCTTATCCTGCGTATTGCAAGATATGATGGAAGGTAGACTCAACAGACTTGCTACAAGTCTGTCATACAATAAAAATGTCAAGAAGCAACTTGTGAGTATATCGTATTAGGCTATGGTGATGGTGATTTCTGCACTGCGATGGAGCATAAAATCGTCAAGAGAGCAAATTGCTAGTAATTATAAAATCTAAGACATGTTCCTAGGTGAGCCGACGGATTTAAGTTGGCACGTTTATAGATTCGCGCGAAGATTTCAATAACCTGTAAACGGAACTAAGTGTGAGGAAAGTCTGTCGGACTGGGTAATATGGGGAAATCTATTGGCAAGCATGAAAGTCAAAAATTGGCTTGGATTAGTAATCCGTTTCTTTGGTATATGCACCTAGAAAACAAGAAAACTTCTTTCATATCAACAGAGCTGCAATATCTGAGACAGTAAAGCACTAAAGATTTTTCACCTCGTGCATGGGGTGGCTGTGGCTTCGCTTACAATTCCCCTAAAACCTACCTCGCTTAGCCCCTGAGCCAGTACCTAGGTGCCAAACATCAGCCTGAATGCAGAGAGGCGTCCTTGAGGTTACCTTGTACAGCATTGAACCAATAATCGCATACAACACACATGTACTGTAAGCTGAGCACAATGTGATCATCTGCATCTACTGAAGTGTTAATTCTACTACATAAGCCAGTCAACCACAGTAAAAATCTGAATGTAAAGCTGCCATCTAAATTCACAGACTCATCATGTTTCTCTACCGGCTAGTCAATTGCACACTGCTATTCGTGTGTATTTTTGTCATATGCTCAACTGGATCTCCAGTCTTGCCAGAGAGTGTGTTTGACTATGTATGTAATACCAAATTATCTTCCACCTACAATATTCTAACACTACCTAGATAATTGTAGGAGGAGGTACAGCAGGACTTGCTCTTGCCACTCGACTCAGTCAAGGCCTTCCTAGCTCTTCAATTCTTGTTCTTGAAGCTGGCACCGCCGCACCAGATGAGCTCGGAATCAATATCCCCGCCCGGCGAGGATCGACTGTTGGATCTAAGTATGACTGGAACTTCACCACAATTCCACAGGCATCTGTGAAGAATCGTGTGATACCTCAGCCAAGGGGAAGAGTCCTGGGAGGTAGCTCTGCTCTAAATTTCATGACATGGGATCGTGCAGTGAAAGCAGAGTACGAATCTTGGAGGGAGGTTGGAAACCCAGGATGGGGCTGGGATATATTTTCCAAATCAATGCAGAAGTCAGAGAACTTTACGAGTGTGAATAGCGAGTGGTATGGTGATGAGGGAGTTGGTAGGAAAGGTCCGATCAGCGGGACTATCAACCGGTTCATCCCAGCTTGGCAAGATGCGTGGATACCTACTTTGAATTCACTTGGGGCCCCCACGAATCGGGAATACATGGCGGGCAACTCACTAGGAGTGTTCTTTTCCTCGAGCAGTGTTGAGCCATCCCATTACAACAGATCCTATAGCGCAAATTCTTACCTCCCGTTGGCTGGAGCCAACCTTGTTGTCGTTACGAACACAATTGTGGCAAAAATTGACTTTGAACGGAATAGAAATATGCAGCATGCTACTGGTGTTACATTGCTCAATGGAACTTTTATTGCGGCTAGGGAAGAGGTTGTTCTATCTGCTGGATCATTTGGATCTCCTATCCTCTTAGAACTTTCTGGTGTCGGCCAGAAGTCTATACTAGATAAAGCAGGCATTGTCCAGGCCATTGAGCTTCCTGGGGTGGGCGAAAATCTTCAAGATCATATTCGCCTATCAAATGTTTATCAGTTGAAAGACAATCTCACTGGGCTCGACAGACTGAATTATGATCCAGCATACGCCGCTGAGCAACTCCAATTATGGATCGATGGGAAATTCTCTCACTTTGATTATACTGGGTCCGCGTACACATTCCAAAATTGGAAGCAGGCAATAGGTAATGATAGTCAGTTACTAGATTTAGCGAGAGATGCAGTGAAAAGCTCGCGTTATCCAGCCAACGAAAAGAAACTAGAGTGGTTGAGCGATCAAACGGTGCCCCAGCTCGAAGTTATCATGAGTGATGGATATCTCGGTGTGAAAGGATACCCTCCAAGAGATAGTGCACTATATGGTAAGAAGTTCTTCGCCCTGATTGCTGCAGTAATGCATCCACTTGCTCGTGGTACTGTGCACATTAATACATCGTCCCCGCTGGGGAAGCCTGTTATCGACCCTAGATATCTCAGCAATGAGCACGATATTCGCGCAGCTATCGAAGGAATTAAGAAATGCCGGCAGATTGCTCTTACACCTCCTCTGCGTGATGTCTGGGTTTCCGAGTACGAACCCAGCTTCGAGACTGTAAAGACCGATGCTGATTGGCGTGAGTATGTGCTGAACGCAACTCTGAGTATCTATCATCCTGTCGGTACCTGCTCAATGCTTCCAAAAAAGAAGGGTGGTGTTGTAAATTCACAATTAAAGGTCTATGGGACGACGAACCTAAGGGTTGTGGATGTTAGTATCGTGCCTGTTTTGATCTCAGGACATACGCAGACGGCTGCCTATGGGATTGGCGAAATCGCGGCTGATATTATCATCAGAGCTGCCAGAAGAAAACACTAGTTATATATATTGCTCTAGAGCCAATGAAGATGAACTGATTTGATTATTTCAACATTTATTGATTATTTGTATCTTAATATAATCTTACACCTTACGCTCTTTCAGACTCCGACCTATGCCCAGCAACATGTAATGGAAATCGACGATGTTAATTTCCTCCCTTTCAACGCCATATAAATGCAAATGCTTGATTGTAACATTCATCAATCTTATGAACACAACCCGGTAAATATCTCATCTGAGAATTTTCATATTCTTGAAAAATGGCATTTAAGCTTCAGCGTGAGCAGTGGTCATGTTTTCTGGTTCAGTCTTAGTCTGCTCATGAGCTCCCTTTTTCTCATGTCGAATCTTCTTAGCAGCAGCAGCATCCCACTTTGAGCTTCCAATTGGAGAGACTTTACCAGCATACATCCAGTCAACCTCCTCCATACTCCTCCCCTTTGTCTCCATCATGAAGAAGTAGACAACGAAGAAGAGTGCAGCACAACTACCTGCAAAGACAAGCCCATAGAAGTAGTCAATAGCATCGGTAATGAAGGTCGAGAAAAAGGAGATGAGGAAATTGAAAAGCCAATTGCATGAAGTGGCGAGTGCCATGCAGACTGCGCGGTACTCAATTGGGTACAATTCACCGACTTGAGACCAGACCATTGGCCCCCAAGTGGTTGCAAAAGCGAAGATGAAGAGGCACGTAAACACAATCATAATATTTCCTGCCATTGGTGTTGAAGCCGGATCGGTGGCAGAAAGCATAAAGTGGCCCACGAAGGAAAAGATCAAGAAGCACATGCACATCCATGCAGCACCAACCATCAGTGCTGAGCGGCGATTGCAGACCTTAACGATCCATAAACCAAAGATTGTGGCAACGACGTTGACTGTTCCCAATATAATTGAAGTTACGAATGAGTCCTTGATACCGGTTGCCTGGAAGATTGTTGTGCCGTAATAGAAGAAGAAGTTGGCTCCAGTCTATGAGATGTTAGCTTGAAAAACATTTGAAAGTTTGGGGTTTGTAAAGTACCATTTGTTGTCCGGCTTGAAGCACCATGCCGAGAAGAGTCCGGTGTAGCATTCCTGGACCGGTGAAGATCTCAGTCCATGGACGTTTACCAGCATTCAACTCCTCCTGGCGCTTTTCTTCGATCTCTGCGATTTCATCCTCGACTACGGCAGCAGTTGGAGAAACACCTGCAAGACGAGCAATAGTAGCTCTGGCTTTGTCTTGCTTTCCGTGTCGGTAAAGGTATCGTGGAGATTCTGGCATAAAGAGGATTCCAACTCCGAGAATAATTGCCCACAGTGCGGAAAGCGCATTTGGAATTCGCCATTGAGCACTGTTGTTATAGGTAGACTTGGTACCGAAGTTCACCTATGATAACATTAGATTCGGACTAAGGGAGAATTTCGAAAAATACTTACCATATAAGCCATCCAAATACCGATAGTGATGAGAAGTTGATATGAAGCAACAACCATGCTACGAATCTTCTTTGGGACACTTTCTGTTTGATACATCGGAACAGTGGTTGACAAGGCACCTACGCCCAAACCAGTGGTGAATCTTCCCATAGCAAATTGGACCCAGTTTGTAGTACTGGTGACCTCAATGATAACACCAATTATGTAGAAGAATGCAGATGCTGAGATTGTATATCTCCGTCCAGCTTTGTCCGCGATCCAGCCACTGGAAAGACATCCGAAAAGAGCTCCAATAGCAAGCAGTCCGACGATAGTTCCCTGCCGAGCGGCGGAAAACTTTCCATCTTCACCAAAACGAGCGATGAAGTCCGACTCATTCATAAAACCAGAAATTTGACCAGATTCATAACCAAAAACCATGCCACCCATGGATGCAATTGCTCCGAGTAACACAGCAATTATTTTGACTTTAGGCTTTTCAGCCTCCACAGCAACGTGGTCATGATGTTGGATATCAGCATCAGTCGAGTGGTTGACAGAAGCACTATAAGGTGTGCTGGTCTCAGAGGCTTTTCCAACGTTGTCCGTGGCAGGAAGATGTTCTGGGGATTCTCCGACGTCTTTCTTGGGAGAAAGCTTCCCTATTAATTTGCTGAATGCCATCTTTTGAACAAGCTAAGCTACGACAAATTGAAGAAAGAAAAAAACTTTACAAGAAGGAAGGAACTTTAAATGGGAAGCAAAGACAGATCTCAAAGCGGGAATCTTTGGGGGAGAGAGGAAGGCAAAAGGACAAAATTTGAAATGTGAGGAAAATAGAAACTAGAAGTAGCACACATTAACGGGCACTACGGTACTATTGCGGGATCGCAATCCAAAATAGTCCATAAATAACAGGTTCTAGTCACCTCCGACGATCCACACAGTACGAAACAGCACATTGTAGGAGTGGCGTGGTTCTTTGAGAGTCACGTGTCGTCTGCCGCCCAGGCCGAAGAGAAGTGGCATCGTGAAAAGTTCTGCATATTTTGAGCCTCATGTGGGTCATTTATTGCGGATTCCCGTGAAGATCGAGGGTCAATGTGAGAGCTGGGTTTACTCCAGCACAAGAATGACTCGAGGTTCCGCTGGTGCCGTTCATAGTTTGTTCGGTTTTGTGGGTTCGGAGATGCTGTTCGGGCTTATTTGCTTTGCATGACTGCTACTAGCCACCCTATGTCATGTGATTTATGGGGATTACCACCGAATGACGGAAACAATCCACATAATAAGATCTGAGATATGCCATTCATGACTACTGGGACTGGGTGATTAAGGTGTTCCACTCGGGATGGCAATATCTGTAAGGTCATGCGTATGTAAATAGGTACTTGTCAATTCAGAATGTGGGGCAACCCCTTTTTAGCCGAATATTTCCCCGTTGCCCATGGGCTCCCACCTAACACGATATTGAAGGTCTTACCCGAGCCAGTCTGGGTTGGGATATACGACCTTAGAGAATTTGATTAGAATGAGAGGTGCCGAGGTAAGATCTAGCGTCATTTACCTCAGACAATCAGTTTTAGTTGTTAACCCTTTGGTGATATTTACTACCGATCACTCTAGCCCTATCTCCTTATCTCCTTATGCATCAACATGCCAGGCTTAATACTACGACATGAAGCTTTAAAAGCTATACGAGCCGTGCTGCGATCCATCTTATCCAGTTTTGTTATGAAAATTGGATAATTTTCAATTACCAATCCCAATCAATAATCCCATTCGATGCCCTCAGCACAAAATCCCCATTCTACAACTCAATACATACCGATTCCGTTGCAATCTTCTTTGTCATTACTATCTATGCTTGATATAATTATTAATCCAACCATCGTCACCATCGCCAAGTACTTTGGACTGAGCTAGTCCTACTAACGGAGACTCGGCATTTACAAGGTTGATTGTAACTTATACCCGCGTGCCGAACAGTTCCTTGCCATGAGCGATCCAATAGTTTGAATGCTGTGACTTACAATGTCCTTCCCAGTCACAACATCATTACTACACTGTAGATATTCTGCGATTTAGGCACCTCGGGTTGGATTGGTTCGTTACAGGTGGAAGTAGGGTTGACACCATCTAGCTACTAATACGTGTCACCTCTTTTCACAGCCTGAGCTTAATTCATGTAGATACAACTTAGATAATACTTTGGTCATCATACTCAATACAATATTATAACAATTGAACATTTTATCATTGGACATGAATAGTTGAAGTGAACTAAGATTTAGCAGAAGCTGTTGCATTGTTACAAGATGAGTATTCCAGCGCAATCATCACTTAGGAACGGAGAAGGAAAGATGTAAGAGGATTTAGCGTATCAAAATCAAATCTATATAATACACCTTTCAGCAAACTGGCTAAGCCGCAAACACAAGAACCAAAAGCCACCCAACCGTCTAGCCAAAAGAAATGCAATGCAATACACACAACGCTAAATAGTGTATCTGTATGGTCCGTACTCCTGAAATGTAGATTAATCCATCAAACTGACACTCTCCAATCGTTCCGGTACTTTGGCTGAGAACTTTGATGCTTTAGCCATCATTTTGGGGAAGTAATTTGACATCAACATTTCCCTATAAATCTCGTTAGCTCAAAAGTCTTGGAATCTGGTGGAAAATAGGCAATACTTACGTGTAGAAGCTATGCTCAGCATTATGTAACTTAACCAAATTATGCGCCAACTCGTGCGCAAGGACCGTCCACCAGTAAGCTGCGGCTTCGACTCTTGCCTCTCCCATACTGATGCCCAGCACCCCAGGGGGCTCTACCTTCCTGCGATGTAACTGCTCAAAAAATCTAAAGTTTGCAAAGATACTACCGTTTAGATTAAACGCTATGGTTCCGCCATCTTCATCGTAGAAAATATGGAGGGCTTTGGCAGGGAGATTATAGACAGCACCAATATCGGAAAGGAGAATCGCGAAAGTATTAAGCGCAGAGAGATTACTAGCAAGGAATACGGTCGTAGGAATAGAGAGGCTTTTAGAAACGAATATACGCATTCCGTTTGAGGCGTCTGCAAGAAATGTGATATTTTGTCCAGGGGTAGAGTCGCAGTATGTCGCCTGCTCTTTGATAGTGTTCTGGCTTGGCTGAGAAAATACCTGGCTAGAATCATGAGCGCGAGAGGATTGGATTGCGTTTACGAGATTTTGTTGGATCGCTGCGGGAGAGGAAACCTTTTCAGTTTGTTTTGGTTTTGTCACTTGGTCATAGGTTGGCGGATTATCAACTTCATGTTGGGTTTGTGAGGGTTCTTCGGGCTGAGGGTGGTTGCCACCTCCTAGGAAGTTTTGCAGCTGTTGTTGAGCTTCCCCACTACTACTGCTGTCGATACCAAGACGTCGTGTGATGCTAGAGAAGAGGCCACGGGACTTCGGTGCTTGAGCTGGTTCAGGCGACGGGTGCGGAGAATCTGAACCAAATGCCCCCGGCATTGCCCTAATCTTCTCGGACTTCTCCCGTGGAGGAGTCGCCACAACAGCTTGATTCTGCTGCCGCCATTGTTCTTCCTGTTCTCTAATCTGTTGCTGTTCTGCTTGTAGTTGCTTGACACGCTCTTCCTCTGCTATCCTCTGCTCGGCAGCTTTGGCGCGGAGAATCCGCTCAACATTGTACCCACGAGAACGCAATTGCATCAAATTGAGATTTAAGAACGACTCGAATGTCAAATATGCTTGTGGATTGCGGCGCTCTAATAATACCTGACAAATTGCCTGGCTAACCTGGTAGCTTTCGAAAGTCCCTGGAGTGACGAACAAAATCCACCCCTTCTTCCGTTCTTCGGTTATAAAAGCAGATCTCTTTTCTACATGTGAAATATTTTGGCCCTTTAGAGTTCGCCGCAAAGATATTGAGCTCACGACCTGAACTGCGAGGTGCTTCTCCAACCAGCGAGCATCGTGCTTGATGTTGTCAGGTGGTGTTTGATGTAGGAAGAGCTTTGCTCGTTCCAGCACATGATCCCTTAACTTTGCAGCAGAGTCTTGCTTTTCAGTAATAGATCCAAGGCGATGTGTTTCCTCGACAAGGCTTGCGAGTGGATGGGCGCCAAGAGCAAGGTAGAACTCTTCAAGTTTGTCTTCAGCTGGTGCACATATCAACGAATTCTTGAAAAGTTGATAGCTGACGTAGTCGTCGACCTAAACTTGATTAACATCTTACATTCTCAAATATTTTATATACGTTACTTACGATTACTGTCTCGGAGGGGCTAACTAGCTGATATTGCTTGATCGAGTTATCTTCAAGGTCCTCATCTCCAATTTCTTCCACTTTCTTTGAACCACTTGCCGAGATTTCAACAGATCCCAGGAGAAATTTAGATATTTTCATCTTCCTAAACAAGTCTTTGTCTCTTTTCAGTACAGGAAGATCATCTGCTAGCGTTCTTAACATAGCTAGATACTTATCTGGACTTTGCATGATACCGAGTAGGCGGGCGGGCTCCTTGCAGGCTAATCCGGCAAGCTCAAGTTTCGTCGGCTCATTCTTTGAGCCGCACCTGAGAAGAAACATATTTGCTAAGTCACCAAAGTCAACAAAGTCGAAAATATCTTTGTAAGTAGATGACGACCCTAAGTAGCATTGTCTAGGGGTCACGTGCGTAATTCCTGGACGATTACTTGTACTTTGCCCTTCGAGAGGAACAATTTTAGCATCCGAAAGCTTAGCTATGCTATTCTGGCCCATCTCCTGCAATTGACTAGCGAAATATTGGAAAAGGGTTATGGCTTCGGCTTTTGTTTTGGGTGGTTTGCCAATAAGTCTGTTGACACATTCTGTAATGGGTGGATTCTTGGCAACCTCAAATTTATCTGCATGAGAATGTAACCTAGTGTCCAGAACATGAAATCCAAGGACTGCACATTTGGGATTGGTAAAACACTCAGTAGGGGCAACTAAAATTTCCCCTGCACCATCTAATGGAAGAAACTTCTTGGTCGTAGATCCAATACTGAAAGTTCCATACTCATTAACATAATAATTTGATATGTAGTAAACCATGGAAATGTTGCGGAGATTGACATCTGGTGAGGCCATCATGCTTATCAGTTCTGGTACTGTTGGAGTGGTGCGTAGTCCCAGGAGCATTAAGAAGCGACCCTCGATACTCTTGATATTAAGATTTCCTAACCCGTCGCCCCATTGAATGACTGGAAGCCCAAGAGCGCGTATTGTATCTGATGGAGCGAAAAGTTCTGATATTTTGTACAACCGAGCAGTACCTTTGGATGGTTCGGCACCGCGCGGTCCTGCTTCCGCTGGGCAAATAGCAGCTCCTTTCAGTCTTTGGATATCGGCAGCTGGAATATCGTCTTTCACCGATGCAAGGTATTTGATTAATTCCATGTGACGAGTATTGTTGTCGTTACGCTTAGTTTGAGACTTTTTATCGGAGTTTGCTGGTGTGTTCAATGCGGTAGTAGCAGGAGACAAGAGACGTTTAAAAATAGTATCGAGATCAACAGTTTTCCGGACCCCAATGGCCTGCAAAAACTTTTCTTTGGTACCATTTAATTGTATGAGAACAGGAAGATCATCAAAAAGCTTAACAGAAGGGAAGTAGGTTTCTCCTGGCTTTTTCTGGCCAAATCTAGTAGGCATTATCTGAAGCGGTTTGAGTAAGTCAACAACAGCACCTTTCGAAGTTGGATCTAAAGATTCGAAGCCTTTCGAAAGAGTCTGTAAAACTTTGGTTGCAAAAGCTTGGGACACAAGACTCTGCTCAGGTCGACTCGAATTCGTCTCAATCAAGAACCTAAGCCAAGGGACAATCTGAAGTGGAGACCAGCCCAAGGCTACCAGCGCAGGCTCATCGATGCCTTTGGTAAATTGGAAGGGAATAGTGGTAGGTGGGACCGGTACGTCTCCTGGTAAATTACTTGTGCTAAGATAACTGGTAACGTTACCCAAAGTAATGATGTCTCCTTGGCCTTCCTCGTCTCCTACTGTGGCAACAACAACATTGAACAAAGATCTGATAGCTGAGACATCCAAGTCCCTGGATAAGGCTTTCTTGGATGCCCATGCAACAAACTGTGTGAGCTGTTTGCTTGTCAAAGCTTTGGCGGCCAATTCCTGCTGGACATCTTGATGTACAATTTCTGTAAGTAATCCAAAGTCTTTCAGCTTTTGAATAGCCGGTAGATTGACCAAAGAGTCTGGAATGACGGGAATACTCTCTACAAACCCACTAAGATCCTCCACAGCTAATCGGACCTTTGCAGTAGGCAGAACACCCCGCGAGCTGTAGACTTCGATCGATGCTTGCTTATAGGTTGTCCAGAATGATTCTTCTATATACTGCGAAACTTGGGAACTTGGGGTCGATTCTCCGAAGCTGAAGGTATTCAAAGTATGTATAGCTTCAGGCATGAAGTGGTCGATCTGTTCCTTCGATACTTTATTGCCCAAACCAGCGAGTTCTGCGGCACGTTTGACTTTCGCAGAAAGCTCCGCCATCTCGCTAGTAAACGCCAATCTAATCATAATCCCAGCCACTCGCAGCATCTCAACATTCCATGTCCTCACCCATCGCGCATTCAGATCAATAGATTCACGTTCCACGGTCGGTATGACAGAGGGCGCGGAGAGATGTATCCCCGCACCAGTAGTTTGGTGAGTTGGGAAGCCGATGAAAATACGTCCTCCAGGTTTCTTGCTCGGCAGCACCGAGGCGAATATATCAACATGTCTAGCCACCACCGAAGTACCTTCTGTAGACGCCGTTGTTTCGTCATATGAAGACGTCAAAATAGCCACCTTGGTGGTCTTGGGAGGCGGCTTCTTGGTAGCACGTTCTAGTTCTGCAGCAAATTGTGCATTTACAGACGTTCTAATAGTTGCAGTCGTTACTCTCAGGAACACGTTAGCCGTGGTGTTTGCGGTAAGATCTTCTAAGACCGTAGCTTGCAGTGCCTTAGCATCTTGTATTGCTTTAGTTTTTAGATGAGAGTGGCTAGAAGTGGTTGTGAGACGTGAGAAAAATGATCGCAATGATGGCATGTCGGAGCTATTTGAGTAACCGGTGTCGTATTGACCAGGTTTTGTCACTGACGAGGGTATTGATGGGGTCCAACCGACAACATTCATGAACGTGGCATCCATTTGTACGCTTTCCCGTGCCATACTCTGAACTCGCATCAACCCTTCTTTAGTCCTTGTTTCAACGTCTCTCGCAATGGGTACATCTACACTCGGTGCTGTCTTCTTCTGTAGTGATACAATCTTCCAATCGTCTACCCATAACTCTATATGCTGTAACGCCACAAATGTCAAACTAGTCGCTAGAAATTGTGCAATGGAAAGTAAATTCGGTATAGGTGTGCTAGCATTCCGGTAATCCAGAACAAAGCTGGTATCAGGGTTTCCCTGGCCGGCAGGGAGTTGTAATCTTCGTGTGAAGAGAGAATTGGCCTTCCAATAGAACGCCATAGCCTCGTTGCCTGAACTGACAAATGGCTCCTCACAATCCGCGAACACGCTGTAAAATCCCACTCCGAACGCTCCTATTTTCGTTTCATCTGGGTTTCCTTCTGCTATCCTCTTTAGTCTATTCCAGTCGTTGACCCCAAATGCCTGCCCGTTATTTGAAACTAGTAATCTTCGAAGTGTATGGTTTAGTAGAACATGTTTGAGAACGTCAGAGGAGCTCGTAGTATTGGGAACTGGCACCGAGGCCGAAGGAAGAGTCTCGAATTTGATGGTAACCTTTGTAGCCTGCGCATCTGCGGCATTCTGCAGCAGTTCTCGGAGAGTTGTCCATTCTCCGGAGTATCTAGCCAGCACTTTATCAATCAAGGCTCTTGTGTTGACGGTGACAGCCTCCTCGTCGTCCCCATCTTTCATGGCCGTCGCTCTGAGCTTCGTGAAGTCCATCTTGCATATCGGAGCCTGTTCGTATGCCGTGGAAAGAGATCCAAAAGGAGAGTGTCAAGGCAGCCCAGCTATATTACTACAGGAGGTGGTCGTGGCGGAAGGCTGACGAGGCTGAGGAAATGCCAAGGCCTTCGGACGGCTTCGGTGACTTCAGGTGTGGCGTTAGAAAGCTAATGGGGATTACGACACATACATATATTTGAGTGTATTTATTAATTTTATAACATAGAAAATAAATAGTCTAATACAATTAGTAGTATGTTCAGTGAATACTTAAACTAGTATCATATGTATATATATATCACAACGTCTATGTGCTTCAGCCTCTAGATTAATAATCTGGGCTTGAAGGTAGACAGCTAGGTAAAACTTTTATATGTTAGATTTGAAACAGCTTTTAGCCCTCAGTAGACGGTATAATGTCGTTGGTTAAAGATTCCAGGTCTAGTAATAACACCGCTAGTATTATCTTGCTCTAATAACTGCATTATTAAATTGCACTCGAAGTCTTGAGTAATCCTTGGAAAGCTTTTAGAATGGTGATGATCACATGGATCTGCCTCAAATATTGCTATGCATGAAGAACCGACTACAACTGAGCATTCTATTAGTCAGTGTATAGAAAAGACCCGAATCCTAGACGCTAGCTCGAACAATTTCCGCCTTGGGTTTCTTGGATCACTGGGACACGAGTAATAAAGTACAAAAGGATCACAAATCATGACCCCACTCATCGGAAGTCCGCCTTAAAGATGTCACCAGTTTAACGATAAGATCGTCATAATTTTCAAAACATTAGAACTAGATTTCATGTTGATATTTACGTTTTCATTTAGCTCTTCAATATCATATTTCTTGCCTAGAATACATCTAAAGCATATAGATTGCATCGTTTTCACCTAAATGTCTCTCCCAACTACTATCAAGCAATGGGAAACCTCCCAAGATGGATTCGACAACCTCAAACAAACTTCCGTAGCTCTCCCAACCACCGGTCCAAATGAAGTCCTTGTCAAGATTTCAGCGGTATCAATTAACTATCGGGATACTGAAGTCATCATGGGTAACTCTTTTTTCCCTCTACCTCGAATTCTAGCCAGCCTTAGAGAAACTAACAACCTCAGGTCTTTATAACCACCACAACACCACCGGTGGTCCAACTCCCACCATAGTCCCGTGCTCCGATATGTGCGGGACCATTGTAAGCAGCAATTCTTCAACGTGGAAAGCTGGTGACCGCGTCCTCAGCATCTTCAATCAAACGCATCTAAAGGGGCAAGTCAAGCCTGCAAATATGACATCGGGACTGGGACTTCCTCTTCCAGGTGTTTTAACTCAGTATCGCGTGTTCCCAGAATATGGTCTCGTCAAAGCACCAGACTATCTGAGTGACGAAGAGGCAGCAACTTTGCCAATTGCGGGAGTGACAGCTTGGATGGCAATTAATGGAATGCGACCTCTTGGTCAAGCTGGCGGGAAGGGAGAGAAAGTTTTGATTCAAGGAACAGGCGGGGTAGCTGTTAACGGGTTACTAATTGCAAAAGCCAGTGGTGCTGAAGGTAATCTTTCCTCCTTCGTTTTGGTGGTGTCAAGACGAGATGTCCGGAAGTTGGGGAAATGAAGCTCACGTGTAACAGTAATTATCACATCCTCCTCCGACGCAAAGCTGGAGCAGGCAAAGAAACTTGGTGCCGATAAAACCATCAACTACCGTACCACTAAAAACTGGGACCAAGAAGTCCTGTCTCTAACTGACAATGAAGGCGTGGACATCATCTTTGAAAACGGCGGTGCTCAAACTCTACGCAAATCATTTGAATGCGTAACATTTGGCGGGTTGATCAACTGCATTGGGTATCTCAGTGGAAAGGTTGATGATGCAGAGGATAGAACCAACACAAATTTGTTGGCATTGAAGAGGAATGTGACGTTGAAGGGGATTTTGAATGGGCCAAGGGAGAGGTTTGAAGAGATGTTAGAGTTCTACGAGAAGAAGGGCATTAAGCCGGTCGTGGATAAGGTTTTTACATTTGAGGAGTCAAAAGAGGCGCTGCACTACTTGTTTGCCGGAGGACACTTTGGTAAAGTTGTCATCAAAATCGAGTAAGGTATTTATGACCTCATACAATAATAGCTAAAAGTTCACACGAATACACCTAATTTTGGACTCACACACCTTCTTTATTTATGTAAGTCTAATCACAGTAAGATTTCAAAAATAAAATCACGGAAGTTAAGTCAAGTATGTTATAAAATCGTTAAAATTAATTCGCTATCTAGATGCTGTAGAACGCCATAAACCCAAAGCTAGAACTCCTTGCCTATGCACCATAGAGTACAAGTATCATCCTTCTGAGCAGCTTCTACTGAATCTGAACAGCGACCTTCTTAGCCTTCTGGCTCTTGGGAACCACAACTCTGAGCAGACCATTTCTCAGACTCGCTTGCACTTCATCTATTTCCACCCGCTGAGAGAAGCTGAAGCTCCTAGCAAAAGTGCCAACCTTTCGCTCAGCAACCCAGTACTTTTTCTTCTCCTCCTCCTTCTTCTCGGCTGGTTTCTCGACTTTTTCGGTAGTGGAGACAGCTGCGGTACTGGTTGGAGTAGCTAATGGTGCGTCGGCGGCATCATATTCATCTTCAACCGTGGCGTGGAGACTTCTTTCCGATCCGGCATCGCTGTGAGCATCGCTCTCCAGACCTGGAGTATTGGCTTCTGGGGTGGCGGAATTTGCAACAGAGTTACTTGTGGGAGTTACACGTTCGACCTTTCCCTTGATTAAAATGGTTTGCGCATCGGAGAATTCAATCGAGAGATCCGATTCCGCGAGACCGGGTAGTTCACCGTAGAGCTCATATGAGGTAGCAGTCTCAGCAACATCGAAACGTGGTGTGTAGGTTTGAGCTGGTGCTTGACGGCGAACGGGTTGGCAGCTCTTTGGGGTGTCCTCAGAGAGAGCAGAGAGGATGGAGAAGAGGTCAGCCTCCGGAGCGTAATGGGCTGGAGTGAAGAAAGGCATTGTATAACTGGTCTGTTCTTGTTTGAAGCTTGATAGTGGTATTTTAGAGGATTTTCAAAGGTAGGTGATGATCTTGTTTGGAGTCTTGAGGTTGATTTGAGATTTGAGAGATCTGGTACTGATGTGTGTTTCTGAATGAAGAACAAAAATCGTTTCCAGGTCCTTGAGGGACATTATATACCCGAGATTCATGCCAGGCAGCTGTGTAAGACGCCATTCTGTTATGATAAATCAACTGCTTATGATCTCTCTCGGTTCTTCTAGTTATTGCTGGAAACTTCATGAAATCGGTGGCCATTTCTCGCTCATTCTCGAACATTCTGTCACGTGATCTCAGTATTACCAAGCGTCCATTGCTAATGTTGAACCAGAATAGCAACAGAATAAAGCAACAGAATAAAGGGTGAAAAGAGTGAAAAGAGTACACTATACTCTGGAAATATCCTTGGATGTTTTACTTGAGTAAACTTTTTAGTATAGAGCCGTTTCTAAGTGGTCTAGATGCTAAGATATAGTCTTTTTGAATAATTACGCGACTTAATTGTTGACGCTTCAAACGTCAATTTACTCTTAATATGTTACACCACTACACTCGTCTCATGCAGAGTGTCAATTGTATTATAGAGTGATCGGTGATGCTGTACTAACTACATACGACGGGTATAATGATATATCCAAATGGAAAACCCACAATGGTCAGATGACTACATCACATGACCAACCATATGTCATTGAGAATATATCAACACTAACAGTAGGTATGATAATTGCCCAGTACGTTGCTTTCTACATGCTCTACAACTAGTCTGTTTCGAGGCTTTAAAGTAAGAAATATGTTTGAACCCGAATGCTAGAAAGTTCATCGTCAAACTAGGTACTTAGAAATTCATATATTAGTGTTTCTACTCAACGCTAGGTCAAACTCATAGATACTGCCACGTAATCAACAAGCACTTAGATATTTAGAAACTTGCGCTTGATTTAATAGCACCTGGTTATGGATATTCAACTTTTTTTGGTTTCAACTCTACTTCCCTCATACTTACGGAAGACTTACTGTCACCTTTTGTCGACATCGAATAAAGACAACTTGGATGTGTGGGTATCTAGTATCGTAGTTATACTTACTAGCATATTCCCGTTTATGTATCTATCATGCTGGTAATTTTAAATAATGTAAATTGCATCATAATTTTGCTTGTTAACTCATTTATCGTTGCATACATCGCGGAGGCCAGTATCTTCGAACAGATCATTGTCATACAGGCCCCAGCCAAGATAGCCTCTAGGCACTCTAAATGATTTCGTTGACGCCGGAACCGTTGACAAATGGCCACTAACAAGGGTGTCTTGCTCTGAAAAACATGATCTCCCCACTGCTGGCAACACATCCGTCGTTTTACAGTCCAAAAATAAGCGATTTCGGCTCTTCTCAAAATCATAATTCTTAGGTGTCTTTGTCTCCCAAGTGCAGACCATCATATTCGCCATACACTTCTCCTTGGCTTTACCATCGTAGATCATTAGGCTAGGTGTTTGTGTGTTCCCGCCAGACATGCAAGCGTAGGAATCCCGGAACAACTCTTCGGGGGTTGTATATTTTGGGAACAGGTTCATCATTTCTTCATTAAAGTTATGGCCCAAAGGCTGACCTTCATTGTTGCCTGGATTCAGCAGACTATATGTAGTTTTCGTCTTCTTATCGAACCAATACGTATCGCAAATATTCTGGTCGTTGTACTTGGGACAATTAACTTCCCAATGTAGTTTCTGGCCGCTTGCTTGGACTGCTCGGATATCAGTGTTTTCTGCACGGCCGACGATAACACCAATTGAAGATAAGGCGGTAGCAACCATAAAAGTGTTGAGTCGCTTCTTCAAGTGGTCGGTAAGCAGCTTAAGGGCCGGAAGAGGTCTAGTGAATGCACCATTTGTAGCAAAACCAATAAAGATATCAGCTTCGCTTAACATCTTGCTACAACCGCTATCAATTGAAGCTCGAATCTCTTGCAAAATGTTGTCGATGTTGGCGTTTACCTCATCGTAGTTTACCTTAGGTACAGATTTAGCAGGTTTTGGGGGAAAGAATGTATCAGCTAACCCTAATGCAGACTTAGGAACGACATTAGTATATAAAATCAACAACTTGAATGACTAGTTCAACATACATCTGCCCCGTTAACAATAGAGCTTGATATACCGCCGAATGGCGGCGGAAGGAAAGCAAGACCAAAAGATAAGACACCGAAAATCTTGTCTAAGTTGCTCTCTTTAGGTTCTGGCGGATCCGGGGGATCAACGATGTTTTTAATGCTACCTAGGTCGCCACCTATAGTTTCGCGAGCATCAGATAACGCTGTCCAGTATTGGTTGAAGAACTGGTTCATCCCCCAAATAGTATACTAGGAACAATAAGCATATCACTTTCGCTCTTATGAAACTCACATACCGCTACATAAAAGTTCCTAGCGCCATTCCAGCCTTCCTCATTCCATTTTGGTTTGTTGCAGTCCGCTGTAGTCGTAACCTTCGTACATTGTACAGGGCCCCCAAACATCTTATCCAAAAAGCAATCCGCAAAAGGGGTGGTCTTTCCATGACTCTTGCACACGCTCTTAAACGTCTGCCACCACCATTTGGTATACTCTGAGAGGTGTAACTTATTCCAGCATTCACTGTTTATATTCTCCGTCACGTTAGGTATACAGCCAGTATTCGCATCCTCCATCCACGGGGCTAACGGGCCAGCTTTCGGTACTGGAAACCAATCGCCATCTGGTGTATTTGGGTCTCCCTCACAGAGCTCCTTCGTTTCCTGACCGTTGGTATAAAGGTTGCGCGGCATAAAAGTCCCGTCGTCACACTGACAGTAGCTATTTTCACTGTCATTGCTTGAGGTTACGGGCGTACATGTACTAGTAGGAGCAGATGTAGTGTCTATGGGTAGATACGTTGGTTGGATAGTTGAAGTAGAGGCAGTAGTTCCAATTGGCGTCACCGTACCAGTACAGTACACATGCCCAGCCGTATATGCCTGAAAAGGTTCTCTTAAAGTTGCCAGCGCAGTGCAGCCAAAGACTTTTCCGTCCTTGGTATATGTTGATTGAAATCGAACCTGGGGAACAGCCTCTGGTGTACGATCGGGTTTTTGCTGGGGTTCAGATGTAGTCGCTATTATTGGAGCTCTTCGAAAAGAATCAGTCGTTCTTATTGGGTTAATATATGCCTGTGTTGGAGAAACCACACCTGGCTGAAACACTTCTTGGGCCAACGCTCCAAGCATAAGAGGAAAGACTAAAGAAAATTGCATGCTTAAAGAATTGGGAGATATAATGCGAAAGTAGAAGTTGGGGGTAAGTGGACGAAGAAAATAACATTAACCAGAACAAAATGGAGGATAATTAAGAAATTATGTAGCGATTTAAATATTGAAGTGGCAGTGTGAAGTAGGATGCAGTGATGGCCATCGGTAACAATTTCGAAGGAACGGAAATGGAGACTGCGCTTCCCAGTTTGTTCTTTTGCTCTTCAAACTATTGGTATCCTAATTATGGCGCTGTGCCTATCTTTTGTTTCTTCAATCCTTCTCTACACGACAAAGCCATGAATGGGGGCAATTCAAATATTTGAATAGAAGGAAGTGGCTAATATGCGAAGTGTGTTTATTTTCGAGGGATGTATCTGCGGAGATGTGGCATACTTTGTAATAGAGCAGGCTTGGCCTATCAAATCAATTCAACGCGTTAGGACCCCTAGTTTGCATGCGTTACCTCCAAACCCAGTCTTCATGGAGGACGGGGCTTTGCACCATTTTATCCGCGTATTTGAGTGCCGCGCTCCGCCATCCTGATATTAACAATGAGCAGGAGCTTAGCTGAGAAAGAAGATGAGTATTGGTGTGTATAAAGGGCTGATTGAAGTATTTTATAGTCAGGAGAGAGAGGCAACAAGAGGAATATTGAGATTGCTTTATACCATTTTGCTTTTTTCTTTCCGCTCCTCAACACTGTTTCGGTTATCTTCACCTGTATTGAAAGGCGTTTTTTTTTGTTGACGTTGCGCTACGGTAAAGCAACATTTCGGCCCTACCGTAAACACACCGTAAGCACACATTGAGACATACCGTCTTTAGCCGCCATGCAGCTGTCACTGGTCTTTGTCTTCTGGACTGTAAGTCCATACGCCTTTTTCCATCAACACATTTTTCATCTGTTCTTTATCATGGCAACCGTCTGACTTTTGCCTTTTTCAAGCTCTTCTGCTCTGTTGCATGTCAGGGATCAAGTTCAAAAACCCGCTCACCTCCCACAGGCACTCTAAAGGCAACTAGGGATGATGATTTTGATGTCATTCCAATACCCAAAAGCAATTTCACACGATCTATAAGTAGGAGATGCTCTCCTATACAACAACTTGCTGAAAGAATTGCTTGGGCGGAATCTGGAATATTACTTGATGCTCTCGGTAAGTCATGTTTGTGCTCGCACCATAATTAAAATCTCATACCTACTCAGAAAGATGGTCTAGTAAACCCCCAAATGAGGAATCTGATTTTCAAGAAGCAATGGATATGTATATGGGAACGCATTCTGGGATTAATAGTGAAACTGGTCCACGGCAACGCCTAGCAATGTATGGTACGTCAATACGACCCCCAGATTCTTGGTTCAACATTGATCGAGCATACTTAACCCATAACACCTTTAGCTGCCATTAACAGACTTCGTTTATTCCGAGAAGGAAAGTTAGCAAACGATCAAATTTACGTATACTGTGACGAATCAACTTTTCCGGAATCTTTTTTTGATAGGAAAGAGTGTAACAAAAATTCCAAGTCATGTTGCAAGGACAGCATAAATACCTATTCTTGGGACTTCATGAATGGTGATAAGGTAAATACAGTCCGCTGTCTGTTCGTAAAGTAGGTCTAATCCAGAGAATTGCAGAACATCCACATGCTTGTACTGTGCCCGCACTTCTACGCTTCTCCGAGCCTCAGTGAGCAGACTCGCTATGTAGTTCAAATGAAATACATGAGCTATGATAGCAATAAACTATATGGAAATGGCGGTGCTACCATTTTGAAGCAATCGTGAGTACATCTCAAAGGCTTTATGCATACTTTCGTTTCTTATAAATTAGGTTTCATTGGGCGGCTATCTCCCAACTGAATATAACGGAAAGTCTTCCCAAGCCAAAAGAATCAGGCATAGGATCAGTTATCCATCAGCCGCCAGAGGTATATTCCCGCGCAAATGTTGCGTCTTATGCAAAAACAACATTCCGTGCGACACCAACCTCACGCATAAGACTTCAACCCGACGTGGTGGAAGAGAGCCCAACCCAGTCTAGTATGGCGGAAAAAGATTCCATTGTTCTAAATGCTAGAATGGCTGAACTACAACCCGGAAATCGCAGTCCAATTCCGGCAGTGCAAGCCAGCGCGGTCGAGATTCAGTACCAGCAGAGTTCAATTCAGGCGAAACCACAAAACACTTTCCAGGCAGCCACATACCAGACACGACCCAAAAGTTCCGTTACAGTTCTACCCACCAATTTACCTGTCAAGAATACTACCCTTCTCATCATCAATCCAAAACATAATAAGACGCTTACAAGCGATTGCGTATCTGGAAACCCCTTGTGTGCTGCTGGTATAGCAGCAACCCAGAACGTGGAAAAGTCTTTCTACAACGCAGACTCTTGGGCCATAGTTGCAGGAGTAATTTGTGAGCTTCCTGAAATAGTTCATATAATTTGCAAGTTGCTAATGACGAAGATAGATCAAATGCAAGTCTTAAATACGACCACTGCACCAACACCAAATAACCAGACCACCGATGACAAGAAACATTTATCGGCAGATAAGTATACGGGTCCAAACTCGCATTTCCTGGGAACCATTATTACTCCGTGGATAGGTTTCGAGGAAAATGCCACACCCAATCGAACTACTTGGGTTAACTCTGCAGACGTTGAGTTATACACCAAAGACTACGACGCAAACTATAGGATCAAAGACATTCCAGTACCATCGTGTATTGCCAAACCATATATTAACACAGAAGCTAGTAAAGACTTTACCCTTAAGACTATCACAGAACACTATTGTAAATGGGCAACAAGCAATGAAGCTCCTATTGAGGGCGAGTCATCTCAATTTCCGACCGCTGAAACACCTTACAATCCGAAATCCTATCCAGTTACTGGCAAGGATGGAGCGCGGGATATGACCTTGTGGGTGACTGCTAGTATTTCGCAACATCCAGATTGCAGTGGTGGCTATATGCTGCTTGACTCTATATGTCGGGAGCATTTTCGCGCGATTATTGATGGCTGTGATGGTGATGACGTGGAGAGTAAGTATAGTGGATCTTTGGTAGATGGATGCTGGATATTAGATGTACAGGTTACCCTAATGCAAGATGGGATACCGCCGAAGGGGAAGTTTGCGATGAAAAAGGAAGGATATTATCCTTATTGATATTGTCAGTGGAAGTAGGATGAATCTTCGATTTTTTAGCGATTGATATATATATAGAAGAATTTGTACTGCCTGCCTGTACTCTTTTGCATTCATAAAATCTAAGTTGTTGAAAGTGAGGTATCCTTCATGATGCTCTGTCATTTCCCCTCATAAATTACTTCACCAACTTCACAACAACCGCGAAATCTTGCTGACCACCAATTTAAAGTGAATCTTTAGTTTAAACACTTGATTTCATAGACATATAATACTTTACAACAAGAATCTTTTGGTAACAACTAAAAAGAATGCTAGACATCATATATGTTACAATACAAGTCAGTTCTATTTGATCTGTACGTTATTGTTTCACTATTCTTTTCAAGAAGAGATTAGATTTCAGATTGGATAATTATTTAATTATTATTCAAGCTACTACCTACACTAATTCAAGTCTACAGTATCTCTCAATGCTTCTAGTTGTTGCTAGGAACAAAGTGAATTTGCGGACCATTTCTCGGTCATTCTTAAAGATTCTATTAATTTTATTGGGATTACTAAGCAACCATCGTTAATCTTGACTTTAAATCATGTATACTAGACGTTCGGTAAGTTTCTCTATAGTAATGAAGCTCTGTAGCAGGCATTGGTCAAAAACATAGGTATGGTCATATATAACCATTTCCAGCACTGCTAGTACGAATAGAGCTCAACTTGTCTTTCTTGGACTTATAAAAGCAGCATTCAACTCATTTGCGTAGTATTAAAATTAGTATTAAGCTTCTTTATTTAGATCATGGGATAGTTCAACGATCGCACTGGCAGTTGGGACGTGGTATAGTTGTTTGTTTCAAGGAATTTCAAGTCTATAACATCAGTCTATAATAACATCAGTGTTGATGATGGAATTTCTGGTATGAGTCTAGAAGTCCTATGGAATGACTAGCGCTATAGCTGCACTTAGTCTAGATCGTATTCATTTAGTGCATTTGAGATACTCAAGCTAGCTTTGAGACTAACCTTTTCTTTCGTTAGAATACACGGAATACGGAACAGTCGACGGGGTCTACTTACTTTGAACATCAAGCCTCCGTCCAACATAAAGGTAGAGTGGGATTGAAGTGAAAGTTCAGGTCTCTCTTGAGTCTGTTGGAATTCACAGTAGGGTGCATGAAAGTGACTGGACCATTCTGGACTGAATCCAACTATCTTCAGAGGATCCCTTATTATAGCCAAAGATGATTGACCGCAGTCTTACGGAAGTGTTCTCCTGTGTTGATGAAACAAAGGAGTTATTCTTTCCTAGAATTTGAAGTTGGTTAGCTTTATCTTTGTATTCACGGCACTTGCCATTGTAGCGTTGGCGTGATTGGACTTTTGAATCAGTGAGCCGACTCCTATCGAGTCTATTTTTCTGATTAGCAAGGATGGAACGAGGAATAAGAGGAGCAAGGAATAAGGCAATTGAGGTCTATATGGTGTATACATACCGTCCCCGTTCTAAGTTGCGATCTTCTTCCAATTGAAAATCGCTGTTGGTGCAAGTAAAGTGGGCATCCCGATATTCGTGATTGCATGGGTCCTGCTCGTAATTTCGAACTCAATGTAATGAGATCTATAAAGCTCCCAAGTCGAACCCTGAACATTTTATTTATCAGCTCATTTTTTAATGTCATCTATTTATACAGTCAAACACACCATATATAGGTTAACACCAATTTGGCAGGCTCACGTGATCCACCCCTTTTTCATTTGGCACATTCTCGTTAAGCGAGCGAACGAATATCATGGCATCTCAAGGTCAGATTCTCAAAGCCGAGAATGAAATCGCAAGCTCCTCGGACAAAGAAGCTCAGTCTGTGACTCGCGAGTATATTAAACGTGAGACTCCTTGCCAGTACTGATCTACTTTCTGTAACGATATTCTGTTGAAGGTCAAAAGCTAATTGGCCAACCACTAGCGAAATGGTATCGTTCAACTTTTTACAACGCCCTTATCCTAGGAATATGCAATTTGCTCGCCCCAGGTATCTGGGGGGCTATGAACTCCCTCGGTGCCGGGGGAGCAGCAAAACCGTACCTTGTCAATGGCGCCAACGCACTCACTTTTTGTTTGATGGTGGTATCTTGCTTCTTCTCCCCAATTCTGGTCAAAGCGGTTGGCATCAAATGGGCACTCATTTTGGGTACCATGGGGTACGCTCCTTATGCTGCCGGTCTCTATACCAACAACCGTTTCGGTACCGAATGGTTCGTTCTATTCGGAGCTGCTTTGTGTGGGCTAAGCGCGGGGGTGTTCTGGATGGCTGAAGCTGCTATTGCACTTTCTTATCCAGAACCGCATAATCAAGGAAAATTTTTGGGATTTTGGCTCTCGTTTCGTGTTGGTGGACAGGTTCTAGGTGGGGCTATTAATTTGGGACTTAATGCATCGAACAATAAAGCGGGAAAGGTATCTTACAACGTCTATCTAGTCTTCATTGCGCTCCAAGCTTTAGGTCCTATTGCTGGGCTTCTTCTAAATCGGCCGGAAAAGGTCCAACGTACTGATGGTGTTCCTGTCAAGTTGGCCATCACGCAAGGGAGCTGGCATGAGATCAGAGCTGTGACGAAGCTCTTCTTCTCACGCAACTTCCTTCTGATTATTCCACTGATCGCTCAAGGCGTCTACTCCGAAGCTGTCATGTACACGTTCCAATCCCTTTGGTTCTCCGTCCGCGCCAGGGCACTTGGCTCCCTTCTCTCTGGAATAGTAGCTATCATAGCTGGCAACATTCTTGGCGCGTTCCTTGACTCCAAAAGATTAAACATCAAAACCAGAGCAAGGGGTGCATTCTTTACTATACTCACATTACAAGGAGCATGGTGGATTTGGGCTACGATCCTGGTCACAGATTTCCGATCTAGTAGACCCACCTACGACTGGGTTGACCCAGGTTTCGGCAAAGGTTTTGCTTTATTCCTATTTTGGGTTGCGGGCTTCCAACTTAATTACATGTATTTGTATTTCCTCGTAGGAGAGCTAGCGACAACCGATGCGGAGGTGATCAGGATTGCGGGAATATTACGAGGAACAGAGTCAGCAGTGCAAGCTGTGAGCGTACGTCATTCTTCCCTTTTGCTCCAATTTGTGATTTTGTGTGGGATAAATTTGCTAATAATTTATAGTATGGTCTAAATAGTGTACCTATTTTTGGTGACGTTGGAGGTGTTTATCTGAACTTTGGACTTTGGGGACTTTCCCTGGTTCCAGGTTGGTTAGTTGTCAAGGAGATTGGTGTTACTTTAGGTGACCGAAAGCTTGAGCGTGAACGTACAGAATTTAGGGAGGAACAACGAATTACTGACGAAGCTACTATAAAGGCATAGATATGTGAAATAAAGAGTAAATACTAGAAACGTACATGATGTTATAGATAGAGATCAAATGGGATTAACCAAATTTAATGCAGCATCCTAAATCTTTCTTCGCATCCCACTCTCTCTAATTTTTACCTCAAACATGCAATCACCATCCCGCAACACCCGCTGGTAGAACGAGAGTGTCGACTACCTTTGTTCCTGAAATTAGCTTCACACCGACAGCACCTGTGACCTTTTGTCCAACCTCGAATAACGCTGTCCGCAGCATAAATCCTCCACGAACTGTAGAATCTGGTTGCCAAGTAGCTTTACCAGTTTGAATGACAGGAGCCAGCGTCAGAGGTTGGGGAACAGGTGCAGAAACTGTGACTGAGAATTCTCCGATCGAGCTAGCAACTTCTTCACTCGGTACCGCAATAGTGATGTATGCCGTCTGATTATCATATTGAGTAAGACTGGGCACTATAAACGCACCATGCGATAGAGGGAATGTTGAAGCTTCTACATTAGCTACCGAAACTTGAAATGAGGAGGCTCCGGACAGCTCTTTGACGCCGGCTTTGAATTGGTAGTATTTGGTGGTTCCATAAGTCCTGTTGTCACCACTTCCAGTACTATGAAATACGGAATAACCTTCCTCATCCTCAGAAACGAGCTTCAGAGAATAGCCATTCGAGAAGCTTAGATCGATATCGGAAGTCGTTACCGAAGCGCCCCAAAGCACCTACCGAACGTGTTAATTTAATTTTAAAAAGAAAATTCAACTACTACTGTACTGACTCTTATGTACCCTTTCAAAACCAAGCTGTTGTCAGGCTCGAAGTCCCAGGTGACATTGATCGGCTTTATAGCCATTGGACTGATGGGACCTTGTAATTCCACATTTGCTGGGACAGTATTCATCATTTTGCTCATGACTTCTACGCAAGCATCCTGAAATCCACTTCCTTGTGCATACAATTTATTCATTGTAGCATTGTTGTCGCTCTCATATAATCTCAGATCCGACCTTGATGTCACATTAAAACTTGTGACGAGAGGTCCACCCATATTGCCAGTCCCATTCAGATACTCACTTACAACGAGTGGATCGAAAGCTCCTCTCGTAGAATCGAAATTTACACCACCGTTTGTGTTATTGGGTGTGACTGCTGATTCTGGGCTTACTTCGGGAAAGCCACCATGGTGCACACTACCCATGGTGTGACCGCAAGCCGTCAGAACAATTGAATCTTCTTGATGGATACCGGCTCTTTCGAAAAGCTCCAGCGTTTCTTCAAGACTCGTTCCAGGCTCCGGGACACCAGTTGTGGGATCAGCATGTGTGGCATCGATGCGGCCTGGTTGGTATGGTATATATTTCCCACCGCACAAATTCACGCTCATTACTGTTCCAAGAGCAACCAGATCGGACACTTGTAGGAGAAGTGGTCAGTATCACATACATGCTGAGAATGAATACAACTTACTTGGGATATACTCGTTCACGAATGGTCGCCAAAATGTAAAGCTGTCGTTAAAGGCACTCCCTTTATTTTCCTCCCGAAACGTCTCAAAGCCGATGCTGGCATCCACGCCACCAGTACCAGCCGAGATATTCGCAGTTATAAAATCGTGAAATATGACACGCATCCACTGCGCAGCACTAGTCCGCCCAGAATTCATCGCTGCTTCTCCAGTTTGAGTCACGTAGTTGGTACATGGTGTGATAGCGGAGGAAAAGTTTGATGCATATGCACCCCAATTATCAACTAATATATGTTCTAACAACGAGATCTGCGGTGAGGGATAATAGAACATTGCGATTGTTGCATTCAAGCACGCAAGAACATATATTAGAAGCCATGAGTACTGCATGATGGGATTCTTTGTTCGGAACATAAGTTGATCATTAGCAATGTTGGCAGCGGATTGTTATACCACAAGTACTAGTTTCACTTAAGCAAAGCACGGATCCGGCCACCTTACGTGTGCAAGAAATGGAAAAATTCCTATCGCCGCATATCTCTGAAGCTTATTCGTTGAAGATATTGATACGGTTACAGTGCATTCAAGGTAGCTGCTTGTGGCGCCAAATCCTTGTTAATCACACACCAGTACTCTGTTCTAACCGTCGTACCAGGAACTTTATTGATTTGTAAGCCGTAAAGGTACTGTACATTGACTAGTAAGTCGCTATGATTACTATGCCAGCGGAAATTTATAACATATTTTCAAATCAATAACCAATGGGAAAACTCATGCCTTCTAGCTTCCTAATCTAGACAAACCAAGCGACTACTAAAGATTTGTCGACTCCAAAGTCTCCGATGACATTTTATAAATTCTAGTTACCACTGTTGATAACTCGATTTTGACATTTTTTCCGTGTATAATTATTGTGTTTGAAATTTAGATGCACTAAATAAGAACACACTTGATCTGGTTGATCTTGTTTCTTCTCTAGTACGTTTTTACAGGTTAACGAAGAAGGAAAAATGTGGCAGGACCCTCATAGTGTACCCTGATCGCGCTGAAATGGAAATTCCGTTCACGATAGATTAAAGCGTTTTCAAAGCGTGAATATGGTTTAAGCATCATGAATTCGTCAAAGTCATTGGAAATAAACACAATATTGTTTGGATTTCTCCAATAAAAAAAAGTTATCTGTTGTCCCAATTACATCGTTTCCTCAAGTCAGCTAAGAAAGCATTTGGCCCAAAACTTGATTAGTAAAAATGTCCTAATTACACACTGACGAACCATGGTGAAAGGTTGAGAAGGGTTGGAGGCTTTTCAAATTAATGATAGTAAATTTAACAGCATTCCCATGGTTACGACTTAGCTTATTGCAACTCCTGTGCGGAAAATCCGACGACCAATTCGATTGCAATTGTAGAATCGAGCATATAGTTCATTCTGTAGAAACAGTATTGTTTTCTGCTTCCCAGAAAATATCCTCCGTTTGATCTTCCTCGTCTTTAATCAGCTCAAATTTATGGCCGTATGCCCTAAGTGCCGCAAGATAAGTCGAGAGCACTTCTGGACCTCGAAATTTGGCAATATCTCCAGGTGTTTCTGACAGATTTTTTTAACTCCTCGGGGACAAGGAACTCTGTAGCTAGACTTCGAGTATGAGGGTCAACTCCAAGGTTTATCAGATCCTCGATTAGAGCCAGTCTCCAGGCATTAACTGCGATATGGAGAAGAGTCCATCTGCGAGCATCTGTCATGGTGAGTAGCTCTTGACAGGATTTTCTCAATTCATGAAAGGTTGAGACGTTTCCAAATCGCACTGCGCAAAAGACTGGTGGCCACATAAGGTTACTAGTTAAAAGTGTGAACGAGGTATTTAATCTCTGCAGCGCAAGGACGTCTTCAGCTTTACCATAAAATGCAGCTCGATGCGCACTCGACCATCCGAATGCATCTTGGGCATCAAAATTATCAAAGGATGCTGCCGATAGTAGTTGAAGGTTCTCCAAACTAATAGATGAAGACCAGGGATACCACAGGCGGAAGGCAGGTGTCCAGCCTCTGGCACTAATATTTTGTACATCCGCACCTTTCGATATCAGCAGACGGGCAAAATTAACGCGCTCCAAACCAATCGCAAGTTTTGTTCTAGTGGGATACTACACATCAATTAGATTTGATCAGATATAAGGAAGGACTGTTACTGCGATTGAAAAACACCATTTAGACCATTCACATTAACTCCACAATTGAGGAAAAAATAGACTAATTCTATAGAATTGCTTTTCATAGCCCACTATAATGCCAATCATGTTAGATTCTATTCGGGCAGACGGTTCAAGAATAAATCTACGTATAGTAATGTTTGGTTTTCTAGGGTAATGTCGTGAATACTTGCCTTCCCCGACTGGAATGGAGTCCGTACCACTGAGAAATTACATGATTTACATGCATTTATTATTGGGGAATCGTCTGGAACAATATTTTTGACAATGAGACCTCTATCAATCGGCATTAGACTATACGAGAGTATGGACTCTATATAACATTGGAAATCCAGATAAACGGCTCTCAGGAAGAAAGGAAATTGTCAAGGACCTGTACTCACGATGCGAAAAAGGAGAGGTTCCTTCGAGTAAACGTGTGTTAAAGGTTCTTGGTTTGATAAGTCTAGGGAAGGAAGCTCTCCGTACGGGAGAGGTCTAAGTATACTA
>Ga0247810_10000109_pt1 | contig 133269 bp, 126 predicted proteins | sample UWRJL119311C1_FD_179918 | JGI IMG/M metagenome (GOLD analysis project Ga0247810, IMG submission 179918) | Plant litter microbial communities from Arlington Agricultural Research Station in Wisconsin, United States - UWRJ-L119-311C-1 | ecosystem: Environmental > Terrestrial > Plant litter >... | reverse complement strand
AGGGTGGGTGGGGGGGGGGGGGGGGGGGGAGAAAGGAGATAGAGAGACACAGAGAATCGCCATCATCCACCATACTCCCATGTATGTTTAGTTTAGTAACCCGTACTAATGTTAGTACCGTATGTATGTACTATGTATGTGTGTTGCAGGCCCTATAACCCACCCCCGGTAGACGTTCCCTGTCAGCCGGCCACCACATCTTTTGTCTGGAGCAGATCTCGGAGAAAAACCAGACCAAGCACCAGAAATGGCAGTGGGCAGTGGCCAGTAGGCAGTAGTGTTGTAGGCAGTGGGCAGCGGTGCCGAGGGCTGTGTTGAGGTGCATAGGGTGCATCGCTGCGTGCATGGAATACAAACAAGTCTACCTAAGGAAGCTGAAAGCTGCAGCACACCACAGAAACTTGATCAGGAGGAATCTGCACTCTGTCCTCGGCACTGTTCACTCTCCATGGCTAGCTTTTCCTCCCCTCTAGAGCCACCTGCAAAATAGCCCGCCTGCCTGCTGTCCACCCCGTGAGTGATTGACATCTGAGAGGGATATGTCCATGTGATTCGTGCCGCCGCCCGACGTGGGAACTTGATGAATTCCCAAGTCTAATTACCGTCCGGTACGTAGAACCTGAAGCGACCATGTTAAGAGGCCACCCGAGGAAACCGAAGAGAAACAAGAGACACGAAACTAGTAAGAGAAACTCCATGGCTTCGCGCTTATGCCGTGTCCCATGCATTTCCAGGGTCTCGGAGATGTCAAATTCGCCGCAGAAACATTGCGAACCCCCAATTCGCAAGTCCAAAGAGATTATACCAACGCGTATCAGCCTCTTCTGTCATACTGGAAATTACAGGAAGCGAACATTCTCCAGTAATCAAACCTAAACCACCACAATGAGCTGTGAGGCCCCCTAGGTGTCCGGAACAGGACAGCATGAGGTCGAGTGAGAATGAAGGTGGCGGGTTTGTTAAACCCATGATCAAGCATTGTTGCAAGGTCGTCCTGACCGTAGCCGAGGCCGGCGACCAGATGATAGATGATGGCAAGGAATTTTCTAAACTGTACCGTAGACTGTAGTTCGGCTTTCATACCAGTCAGCCATCCATCGATGACCTGCATCGTGGTTGCATATGCGTACGATGGAGCAGCAGTACGTCCCTCGACATGTGCGAAGCATGAAACACAAACCGCTTCTGTATGGAAGATCTACGTTCGTGTAATTGATCCGGCAGTTTTCTGTGTTGCAGTCTTCAGATTAACTTCTCCTAACGGACTCGAGATTGGGCCCTTGGATTCCCAGCTTCAATCTCCAGAGCCAGAACAGGAGACTCCTGCATGAATAGCTTCGGGGCAGTCCTGTTTTCTTTGTCCTGGGGTAAGACAACCGACCTAAAAAGCATTGTAAGAGAGGTATCAAGCGTATAAGCAGGTGAAGCTGTTGCTGCAATCTGATAGGAAACGGGCCTGGCTGTCTGTCGTGCTAGCTTTCTATCAAGAAGGATTGCTGACCTGTCGATGCCATATGTTCTGATGACTATAAAGTGACCGGGGTGGTGAGATGGCTCTTCTGGTCGCTTATTCGTGGAAGCCTCAACGTCAACTCCTGACGAGGTGGAGCTCGTCCATGTCTTTGGCTATCTTTACGGTGTGATTCGACCAAGCTGCAATGCCACCGTGCAAGATTTGTGCGAGGTGGTGGGAAGTGTGCTCGTCGAGCAACTGCTCGCGAGCCGTGCAAACTTGCGTGTCTCTCCTATCCCATACAGGAGTAAGTCAAAAGTGTCACCTACTGACCGCAGTCAAAAGCAGAGTCGGTTGTATGCCAACAGGTTTCCACGAGCCTGATCGTCGCTTGCATGAGGATCTGTTTTCACCCACGGACGAAAGCGACACCCTTGAACATCAGATAATTGGGGAAGCGGAAGCCAGGGAGGCAACTTGGGGCGAAAATGGCAAAAAAGGGGGCCAAAAATAGACGACGCTGGTGCCAAGGTGTGGCGGTGCTTCACGAGTATTCGGGACAGCCGACTCGAACCGAAACAGTTCAACGTCACTCAGTCCTGGCGCTACTTGCCTCGATACTGTACCTACATACTACGTACGCAAGTGCTTGTGGCTGTTTGGTGCATCGGAGGTAGCTTCATGTATCTTTCTATGAATATACCAGTAGACTCGAAGGCGAGGTGCATTTGCCTCTGTGACAACTGTACGCAGATCTCTAAAACCTCAGGTGTTCATGGTAGGTGCTTCTCAATTCTATCTAGGCTGGCTACACATCACCCACGTTGTCCAAAGAGAAGGGATCAGGAGTCTCAGTATTGCATGTGACAAGTTACCTCAGGGGTCTTCATAGGGAATGCAATCACGTTGTTCCATAATCATGCAGCTTCCGTCAGCTCGGGGGTTTGGCCGTCAAATCTCAAATCAGACAGAAAACGACAACCAGGAACAGGTGACACCTCGCGCGCCTGTTGTCGGCTCTAGAAACGAGCAAACGAACAAACAAGATATTTAACGCCTGGCCAAAGTTCCAATGTTTCATGTTTAAACTATAACCGAGACGGCGGCGGCTCCCAGAGACCTCCTTACTGTATCGATAGGATACCGGGAGTTGAGTATCCTTGTCTATATCGCGACGATCCGGAGGCCGGGTAATATGGCATCTTCCATTTTCAAGCTTCGAGCTTGGAGCCGGAGTTGAACGTCATGGTATGCCATGCCACATACTTGATTGAGCTCAATGGTAAAATCGGACTAAAGAAAAGCGGACTGCATGATATTTTCCCTAAATCTTCCCATCGCTTCCTATATTAGGTGGCTAGCGTTAACCATTGTGCTACAGCTATGCATGCAACCATATGTATCCACCATGGGTTACGATCTCTGTCGGGAAAGCGTGTCTCCACTTCCAGATGACTCGACCTCATTATCGCGCTTACAATAGCGATGGTTTACCGAACTACAAATGTTGCCAGAATCGTGAAACACTCTCTTCTTAGCTCTGCTTAATATGCATATGTTGTTGTTATATATGCTCGGCATCCCTAACCTTTATGCGAAGGTCAAAAGAGACATCAAATCGTTCCATAGATTGGTGGCACTATAGCTATAATCATGTCGGAGCCACTAGAATGAGCTTGCAGAGCGTCTTGCCCTGGATATTATGAATCAGTACCACCGTAAGAAGTTTGTCTTTCACGAGACAACTCAAACAAGTGCCGTCCAAAGCAACCGCTAGGAAGCTTCCAGGTCTCATCAATCATGAGGTATTACCCATATTATCGAAGACTCTGACACCAACGGTTTCTCTTCTGCAAATTCGTTGCAGTCACCAACATCTACTCAACTACAGTTCCTGCATATACGCATATGATCAGTAGTGGAGACTGGTCGTCCCCTTTTGTGGTAGGTATTTTGTTGCCTTTACAGCAATCACCCACCTACAACACAATTGTGCATCATTTCTAGTCTTTGCATTCGTAAAGCTACACGCCGCAAACTCGCAAGCTCACTTCACAGCCAGTGTATGACCACTATACAGAGCTTGCTCTCTCGAGGCGTGCTCGAATGAAGAATTAGTGTCTTAACGAGCAAGTAGAATCACTACACGTAATGACAAACGAGGTTCTGCTTCATTTCGACTTCAAAGTTTTGATGTGAAGATTGGATTGACTCAAGATTGCTTAGGAAGATACTCTCAGCAACAACTAATATGATTAGTTTGCTATCAAGATAGTCGTAGTAGGTTTGAGACCACTGGGAAGCACGGTAAGCTCGAGCCTTGTGCATCTTTAACACCTTGATGCTGCTGCTGCTGCCGCCCCCACGATGCCATACAATATTTTACCGACCACATATTGCAATAGGCACATTTCCGATCCGCTGCAGATGGTAGTCTACACGATAGCAAGGCTATGTGTTGGCATTGCCCCGGATATTCTTATCTGTGCCGTCTACCTACACTAAGCAAAACATGGAAAAGCAACAGGTCGGTCGCGCTTTTACGGATCGGTTTTACCCACGCCAGAGGCATCAACTCAGACTTTCCTACAATACCCTCATTCGAAGCAGCAACAGCTGGGGAGTAAATACAGAGGATCCATTCTAGGACTCGTACAGGGTAGCAAGCACATCCACATAAAACCAAGGCAGCCCGATCACGTCTTCTCTACGGAAGATTAGGACTATATCTTCGAGGATTGCCTTTGTGGCATTTCGTCCTGATTAAAGAAACAAGGTTAAGGTCTTCTAGCTTGCCTCCGACAGAGTTTCGCCCTCGAACATCGACACCAAGTGCCGGATCACGTATTGTCGTTGGAATGGAAGAAATACGTCCCACTTTACAAATTATGACTGCATATCATATCGCACTGTATTGTCTTGCCGCTTGACCAAGCGGTCATGATGACAGGAAAGTGAATAACTGAAACGCATAGTGTTTGGTAAACGCGTTATTCACTTGTATTGCATTCAGGGGGGGGGGGTTGGATATCGTCAAGGCTACGACTTCAACCATCTAGAATCTGGCGCCTATGACATGATCGAAATCCAGTCCGGTGCCGAACTCTCTTATCCCGGTCACGTAGATATTGACATAACAGTGGTGCTTGCCTGCCTTGGCGATTGCTTGCTTCGCGTAATCGGTCATAGAAGAGGTAACAAGCCTTATAGAAAGATTGGACCAAATTCTTGCCCCTTGTAGCAGTGGAGTGGATTTTGCACTATCGTTTTTCTGTCGAGTATAGGTAAGCACAACGAGTGTTTCATAAGTATGTCATGGTAATTGAATTATTTTTGAGATCAAGATTGTATATGTGTAACGTTGTTAGTACAGCTGTCGAGGCAATCTTTCGAAACACTGTGCTAGAGAGCTTGATGAGTACCTCTTTTGTGCAACATCAAGAAAAACAAGACAGAGCGTAGTTAAGTAGAGACATATTCATGAATTCTAGTAGAATAATTAAAAATATACAAAAGAAGTTAAAATTGCAGGCACTAGTCATTCGCAATCATGGATGTCCTGCCTAGACATCCTTTTTAACGGCATGTTCTGGTTTGTGTGTGGTCTCATAATCCACATGGACATATGCTCGCTCTACATCTGGCAAGCTCTCCAACTTGATCTGTAACTCCTCGGCAATATCATGCGTTTCTCGGAGAGAGGAGGATGCATTCATGACCACATCAACCTCAGCGATGAGCCTTGGGCCGGAGTGGTAAACGCGTACTGTGTCGATACCCTCAATTGCAGGCGAATGAGTTAAGCATACATAGGTAATCAGCTGCTGAGTTTCCACTGTAGCTGTGACACCAACTAAGAGCAAAAATTCGCAGAATGCTGTATGCATCCAAATACTCGAGATCAGGATAGATATAATGATGGCACCCATGGGATCGAGCCACCATTTCAGCTTGGAACCACCGACAGATGTCAAGATACCAAAGCCATTGACAAGCAAATCGTTGCGATGGTCTTGCCATAGAATATCAATCTGTGAATACTTGTCTTTTAAGGGCCAGCAATATAGGAATAATGCAAACTTGGTGGAGAAGGCGATCACAACGGCGATGACAGAAGGCAAGTTGAACTTCTTTAGTTCTCCATGGGAGTTGTCGACCAGGTCCTTAACAGAAAAGGCGATAATAATCATGGACACTGCTGTCATCAGGAAACAGAAAGCTATATTGCCCACGGTTTCAAGTCGAGCCTTGCCAGAGGGGAAGCGATTGGGATCAACACGTTTGACAGCTCGGTTAGAAAGTATGAGAGTGACGTTGGATAAGGGGTCGAATATAGCGTCTGCCATGGTTGTGATGATAGACAAAGAACCAGAAGAAACGGCACCATACACCTGCAACACAGCAAGGCATACATTGGCAGCGAAAGAACCGTAAACCGCGATTTGGAACTTTAGGTGATCCGCACCGGACTCCTCCTTTGCTTCTGCAACATGCTGATCCACGGGCTTGAGCATGCGCTCTATGTTCTCATTTTGTGCCTCGTAGAACTTTGTAATCTTCCGCGCCTTGGATGCGTCCTTGTTGAGAGTGAGGGGCCCAAATCCATCGCGCTTCCGAGAGCTATTGGCTGCGATGAGCTTCAGATCGCTCTCATTTTTATAGGCTGAGGACAATTGGTATGGATCGTTCTCAGGTGTATACTTCGGTTGTCGCTGCCCTTCAATATCACCCATGCTCGCATTGTGTCGCGAAACAGCATCCAGCTCATCCCCTGTTTGTGCCACCGGTTCGAAAGCTGTGCTGGTTCCAGCGGTAGGGGATGAAATGCTCTGGACAGGCGTATGAGTTCTGGAGTGTTCTGAGCGATTTGAATGAAGATGAAAAGGATGGGGGTGCATCGTAATGCTGTTGGCCACTTCCGGATTGTTGTGCGCCATTGTAAGATTACTAGATTGAGTACAGCTCTGGAAACAGCGGAAAGATACACAAGAGAACCCAGTTTCTTTAAAGAAGTGATAAATGAGATCCTTACAGACTGGTATTGCGAAAGTAGGTGGAATGAAATAGATCAGGATGTTAAGAATAATAAAGTTCCCTACCAAATCTGCCGAGCCTTTAACGCGCGCACGTTGTAAAGCTCTAACTTTTGGAAGGCTGAACCGAAGTGACGGTGTGGGTTTGCCCCTCTTAGCATAGCCTACTCACGAATCATGGTGATCGACATCAGTGACGAGGGGGGAGGGAGAATTGTTTGTCCAGCAGGTGTATCTGTTTCGTACAATTGTTTTGCGTGAGCTCTGCGAAGTTTGCGAAGCTTTGCGAAACAGCTACTCTTTATCGTAATATAAGAAGACTACGTTCCTCACAATCCCGAGACCTTTACCGGACATCCGACCCGATCCGATCCTCGCTAAACCTTGCGTCACTACAGTCCACTTTCCTTGTGAAGACACTTACCGAGTCTAAGCGAAGCAAAGCATTTGCACAGAGGAGGAGTTTTTGGCTTGATCTCCATGCATTTGGTATTAGGATCGCCGGCTGCCAATACAAATGAGAGTTGTAGCTCTTCCAACAGAGTACTCCATTCTTGTACAATACTTCGAAGACCGAGTTCATATTGTGCTGTATTTGGTTTATCTGAAGCATCTCAACATTTATGTATATGCGAATGATAATAGATATAGCTTCTGAACCTCATTTCCTCCAGTAGGTGTCGCAGAAATCAGGACAACAGTACATCTAAGCACAAAAGGTCTTCTTTTCGTAATTCCTCTCCCTTACCATAAATCTTACTTTCTTTTGGATATTATAGTCCAGTTCCACAATCACAATCTTCGTTTACAACGACTCCGAGGCTTCAATAGAAAAAGTAAAAGACGTGTATCTTCTTACTAGCTATGACGTAGTTTCTCATTGACAAAATGTGTATAAGAACGCTTCCTAGCTATGTTTTATGCTCGGAAGCTGCTTCAAACCGTCCTTAGGGGGCCATTCACCTTTAAATCCTTTCAAATTTAAATATAAAGCATGAGTTTATTGGGCTTGTTGAACTGAGTTGTAAGATCAAAGGTGATTAACTCTTGAAAGTTCAGCTTCTTCATGGTATTTAAGGTACTCTTAGCTATTGTGCCATATGTTCCAGTGGATAAAGCCTGGATATATGCGGAATTAAGACTCCGGGATCATGTCCTAGCACAATATCGCAAGAATGCACTGATGAAAGGTACATCTATAGCTAGAGAAACAGCGTCAGTGTAGAGAACCTGTCACATACCTACGCCCTATGCATGCATATCTATATCAACTTGAAAACCAAGCTCCTCTGTCGAGAGTCCAAAACATTGTACAACTGCGATGTCAGACTTTAGCATCGTTAGCAGCCTCACTGACGTTAAACCTTGCAACTATTAGTTTAACGTATCTTTACCTCGAGCCTCAGAATCCAATCTTAGGTACCTAGTTATGGTTTAAAAGAAATTGAGTGTAGTGCTTTGACATATATGAGTCTATCCTTGCCAAGAATCTGAATGTCTTCTAAATCAGAAGAGAGTTACTAATAGGCAGTGACCTAGCTTGGACTTGAAGTGAATATGAGTGCTTCAAGTACCAAAATCATAGGCAAAGTGGTGCATTGACAGCTCTTTCCAGTATTGCAAATTGATCATTAAGAGATCAGATTTGAGATGCATAGTCTTGACGTCTTTCATTGATCACTTATTAGTCACTTAGAACATTGCAACAATGAATAGCAATATACATTATAGAAAACTCAGCTTTACTAAATTTCCTCTATAGAAAACATTCTTTCACAAGTACAAATAATCTGAAATACGATACCAATTGCTGTAGTAGATATTTCATAGTTGATGACTTATCGAATTTGACGTGGAATCTTGTGGACGCATACAGTTATCTATCTATTGTATACGTAGGAAAACCAAAAAATACCCTGCCTAGCTGCCAGCACCAGAGTTGTGCTATACAAGTGAATTGAAATCACGACTTTACTGCATTTTGGGTTGAAGCTTTTGACGAATTCAATAACACCATTTAGTCATGGTGAACTTCACCGTGCTGCCTGGTCGAGTCTAGGTGGCTGAATCTCTTTTGATCCATCACACCGCCGGTCAGTTATGCAGCTACAAGACAAGCCAAAGAAAGTATAGTGAAGGAACACAAACACCAAACCGCTTCAATATAGCAGCACCCAAACAAGCTAAGTCTTCGCCAACAAGACTCTGTTGAGGGCTTTGTCTTCATCTCACCGAATGTTCTGGAATCGTAATATCTTCTACTGGTTTCCGTGTAGGACTTCTGCACGTGACCATTTCAGCCTCAGGGGCAAACCCCAGATTTAAACTCCACCTTATGGGACCGCAATGATCTTGGATTTGGGAATAGCATATCTAAAATAGGGAGTTTAACTATGAGGAAACAGAACTTGGAAATCCTCAACCACTGCATAGTCTAAGCGTATAAAAAGTAACCATTGCGTTCTTGTTTGGCGATACTGGCTGTTGCTGACCCCTGAGGTTTAGATGGTTGGCTTGGTGAATTTGATAGAATCTCGTCGAAGAATCGTGCACGGCCCCACAACACCGAGCTCTTATTTTCTTCATCCACCACCGCTTGAGATCTTTTTCTACTTTTCAAACCATCAACTTCTCAAACACAAAAGATACCCATTTCCCTCTTTGTCCACTTTACAGCCCACCTCCTACACTTAACTACAATAATATCAAGTAAGTTTCTCCGCCTGTGGTCTCATTATTCTGCGAGCCGCTGTTTGCTGGTACTTTGGGTTTGCAGCCTCAGCCTCATGCTGTTGTAGGCACCAATCTTACCATCTAAACCCAGAAATTGCCTTGGTTTTGTTTCCCTGCAGTGAATCTATTTGCATCTGCTAACATTCATTTTTTACAGCTTCAAGAAACGAACCGCAGTCATGGCTGGAGAAACTTTCGAGTTCCAGGCTGAGATCTCTCAGCTTCTTTCCCTCATCATCAACACAGTTTACTCGAACAAGGAGATTTTCTTGAGAGAACTTGTTTCCAATTGTTCCGATGCTCTCGATAAGATTAGATATGAAGCCCTCTCCGACTCGAGTAAGCTCGAGACCGGCAAGGATCTTCGCATCGACATTATCCCAGACAAGGAGAACAAGACTCTTACTATCCGCGATACCGGTATTGGAATGACCAAAGCTGTAAGTACAATTCAATCTCAGATTTCGAACCGTTCTAACTTTAACTAGGATCTGGTAAACAACTTGGGTACAATTGCACGATCTGGCACAAAGCAATTTATGGAGGCTCTCACCGCAGGTGCTGATATTTCCATGATTGGTCAATTTGGTGTCGGTTTCTACTCTGCATACCTTGTCGCAGACCGTGTCACCGTCGTCTCAAAGAACAATGATGACGAGCAATACATCTGGGAGTCCAGCGCTGGTGGAACTTTCACCATCGAGCCAGACACCGAAGGTGAGGATATCGGACGTGGTACCAAGATCATTCTTCACTTGAAGGATGAACAAATGGACTACCTGAACGAGGCCAAGGTCAAGGAGGTTATCAAGAAGCACTCCGAGTTCATTTCATACCCAATCTACCTCCACGTCACCAAGGAGACTGAGACCGAGGTTCCTGATGAGGAGGGTGAGACTAAGGAGGAGGAGGATGACGACGAGAAGAAGGCTAAGATCGAGGAGGTCGATGACGAGGAAGAGGAGAAGAAGGAGAAGAAGACCAAGAAGATCAAGGAGACCAAGATTGAGGAGGAGGAGCTCAACAAGCAAAAGCCAATTTGGACCCGCAACCCTACAGATATCACCCCTGAGGAGTATGGATCCTTCTACAAGTCTCTCTCCAACGATTGGGAGGACCACTTGGCCGTCAAGCACTTCTCTGTTGAGGGTCAGCTCGAGTTCCGTGCCATTCTGTTCGTTCCAAAGCGTGCTCCATTCGACCTCTTTGAGACCAAGAAGACCAAGAACAACATCAAGTTGTACGTCCGCCGTGTTTTCATCACTGATGATGCAACCGACCTCATTCCTGAGTGGTTGAGCTTCGTCAAGGGTGTTGTTGACTCTGAGGATCTTCCATTGAACTTGTCTCGTGAGACTCTTCAACAAAACAAGATCATGAAGGTTATCAAGAAGAACATCGTCAAGAAGGTTCTTGAGCTTTTCACTGAGATCTCAGAAGACAAGGAGCAATTCGATAAATTCTACACTGCTTTCAGCAAGAACATCAAGCTCGGTATCCACGAGGATTCTCAGAACCGTGCCGTTCTCGCCAAGCTTCTCCGATTCAACTCCACCAAGGCTGGAGATGATATCACTTCCCTCACTGATTACGTTACCCGCATGCCTGAACACCAGAAGAACATGTACTACATCACCGGCGAATCACTCAAGGCTGTCCAGAAGTCACCTTTCCTTGATTCTCTCAAGGAGAAGAACTTCGAGGTTCTCTTCTTGGTTGACCCCATTGATGAGTACGCCATGACTCAACTCAAGGAGTTTGAGGGCAAGAAGCTCGTCGATATCACCAAGGACTTCGAGCTCGAGGAGACTGAGGATGAGAAGAAGGTCCGCGAGTCTGAAGAGAAGGAGTTCGAGGGTCTTGCCAAGGCACTCAAGAACGTTCTCGGTGACAAGGTTGAGAAGGTGGTTGTTAGCCACAAGTTGGTTGGTGCTCCTTGCGCCATCCGTACCGGTCAATTCGGTTGGTCAGCCAACATGGAGCGTATCATGAAGGCCCAAGCTCTCCGTGACACATCCATGAGCTCGTACATGTCCTCCAAGAAGACCTTCGAGATCTCTCCCCGCTCTCCAATCATCAAAGAGCTCAAGAAGAAGGTTGAGGAGGATGGAGAGAACGACCGTACCGTCAAGTCCATCACTCAATTGCTCTTCGAGACCTCGTTACTCGTATCAGGTTTCACCATTGAGGAGCCTGCTGGTTTCGCTGAGCGTATTCACAAGCTCGTTTCACTCGGCTTGAACGTTGAGGAGGAGCCAGAGACCGCAGAAGAGGCTGCGGCCGAAGCTGCGGCTGATGATGCGCCTGCGGAGAGCGCCATGGAGGAGGTTGATTAGATGCATTACTTTTGTGACAGCGGGAATTTTGCGGAGTTTGATCGGTCGGTATTTCATGATGCATACAGCCTGCTTTCTCTTTTTCGATATTTGCCGTGATGCAGCGGTATAATTCTAAAAATGTACTTGTGATAACACCACGTTAAGAAGACAAGACTAGGTCGAAAAGAGTGCAGAAGAATGAATAAAAAAAATTAAACATTACGCTGCCGTGTTTTTATGCTACTTGTGACAGTGAAGTGTGAAGCACCCTTGTCTCAATATATTTGTGTTACCTTTTTACTCTTCTGTGCCCAAAACACATTGCCGTAAAACGCACCAGATGCAAGCCACCCTTTGTAAGATAGTTAGTGTTGTCGAGGTGGTGATGCTACACAAAGTTTTTTGTAGTTGAACGTGATGAGATAGTTATCGTTCGTTAAACAAAGCAGGCTGAAAGCCGCGTACCAGAGTGTTGTGCCAGACCATATTGTGCATCTTAGTCCAGCAGTCGAAGCCGCCAACGAAAACCCAGTGCGTTGGGCGCGGACCTGGTGCGATCCGTTGCATGTCGTTTGGTTGCAGTAGCTGCTCGACTTTCCTCCGAGCTGGTGGTGTATTACCTTGTTGTCCTCCGGTGTTGTACAACGTCCCTTCGCCATTGCATTTTTTTATTCTCCGGCCGAAATTAGGATAGACTACTTTGCAGATTGGAAAATGGCTTTGGGTTCAGCTAAGGAAGCCATAGGTACAGCTTGTACCTTCCTCAGGAATTTGATGCAGCATTTTCTAGGATTGCGTTCCGTGTTACCCTCGTGCTTGCCAAATTCAAACCTCCACGAGCCTGGTGATGCATGTCCATAATCTTTAGATAAAGGGCTCGCCTTCCCTCCTCTCTTCCATCATTCTCTTCCTCATCCTCAACTAAAACTCCTCTTTGCCCTGTTCTCCTTGCCGGTCTGTCTCTCCACAACGTACCTAGTGACGACCCAAAATCATAGATTGGAATTCCACATCAGCTCCAAATCAGATTGTTTGACTGCATCACCCACCCATCATCATGGGATCACTCAAATATATATCTCTCACGCTCTTTACCATTAGTACGCTGCTTTCTTCTAGTCTTGGCGACGTCAATGGACAGCTTATGCCTCTCCCAACCATTATCAACGGTTATCCGGTTCCAGCACTTCCACCGGTCTATCCACCTCCTGGAACTCCTCCGACTGCAACGCCCACTTCCATTGCAGATGGCGGGTTGACAAGTTCTACGTTAGGCAGTGGATGTTCAACTTCACCTGCTTCCCTTCAAATAGTTACTTCCTTCCAACTGTCGACCGTGTCATATGTTACAACTTTGACGAAAATCTCCACACGAACGATCCAACCGGCGATCTCCTGTGTCCCAAGTCTGACTCCCATCACGGACCCATTTCCAACTTCTTCGGGAGGAGGTCTAATCAACACTAAACCTACAACGAGCACAACATACGTGTTCACCACCCTACCTTCCTATTCTTCAGTACCTACCACTCTTCTCACACTTCCGAGCCTGCCAGTTCCAACATCAAGCGGAGGAGGGCTTACCAATACGAATCCAAGCACAACTAAAGGTCTTCCTACAATAGGCTTTCCGTCGGGTTATCCAGTATCATCACTTCCCACCCTTCCACCTGCAGTCTCTACTAGCTCTGGTTTTCCAACCTCAAGTGGTGGTGGGTTGACTAACACTCGGCCAAGTACAACAATACCAACACACACATTTACACCACCTGGTTACCCAGTGCCTACTCTCCCTGAGCCTCCAATCCCTACTTCCAACGAAGGTGGCCTAACGAACTCAAAACCAAGTACATTTTCGACTATTTCGCTACCTGGATATTCGGTCCCTACTCTCTCTAGTCTTCCACCGCTTCCTACATCGAATGGAGGAGGACTCACAAATACCAAATCAACAACTACTACACCCTATACTCCAACATATCCTCCACCTGGCTACGCCGTGCCATCCAGCAGTCTAACTTCAAGCGGAGGTGGCCTTACAAATATCAAGCCAACCACGACTCCATATACTCAACCTACACCTCCTTCTAATTACCCTTCATATCCCTTTCCAGTTTTCCCACCTATGCCAAGCTGGCCATTTGGTCCAGGTGGTCCTCACTACAAGAGACAGGTGGTCAACGTGGAAGGATAGATGTTAATTGTCAGGTTAAATGTGGCAAAATGCACTGTCATTGTGGAACTAGATTACATTAGGGGTGGAATTATGTTCTCCTTTTTCATTCGCTGTGTAATTGTGATTGCTTCAATAGTATTGTTTGATCAATGTTGCCGTACTTATAGAGATGGACTTTTCACTCAGAAGCGTATCAATTATTTTGCTTGAGAATTTCAGTCCCTAAATTCTTACATGTGAAAGTAGTAACAATAAATATCAATTCATGATTATCTCCATTAAAGCTAGTTAGAAATACCCCTAAAAGTGACAAAGTCACCCAAAAATCACATACGCCCTGAAGTTTGGATGTGTCGTGCTACTTCCAGAAAGACCGCCAGAAAAAGCTCTATAGTGCGATCAATAATATCGTAGAGACTAGGAAACTAATGTCTAAGCTAATAAGTCTTGATATCATATCATAGTCCCTTTACTTGACATCTGATATATCTTGCCCATAACTGATAAAAGCAGGTCTACGACCTTGGTGATACAAACTTAGAAGTACCTTTGTGTTTTGATTTCATTGAGGTAATTGGGCCTGTATGTGTTCATTTGTATCTTTCGGCAAAACAAGAGTCTGATCAAGCTCAGTCATTAAATGATGAGTTGACAGGTTTATATTGTTGTTCAGCGTCATTCTTTAATAGATTTGGAATTCCAGGAACTTTGAAACGCTAGAGGCACGACAAGCTTGAACTGAATGTCACAATAGGACCGACTTTTGCACCGTATTTGTGGCAATCTTTAAGGATAATTACTGTCTTACGCTTTACAAAAGACGTGTAACATGGTGCAGGGGTACGTATATATTATAACACGTGACTATATCACATCCCCCCTTAAATTAAGCGAGTTCCTCAGCCCATCTAGGTTGAAAACTAAGGACCTGCGAGTCCAGACTTTATGTCTTAGCTTACTGTTATTGCGAACAAGTGTCAAATTTAGCATCAAGTTCAATCTCTTTTTGAATTTTAAAGACTCGCATGACTACACCTACCTAATTTTAGATTCTCCTGACAGGAAACAGAGCAGGATAAAATTCCTCCTAAGTGACTTAGTTTAAACGACAGGTACGCTAAAGAGGCAATTTCGGTATGCCTGGTAGCAAAAGGAGTGAGACAATATGAGAATAAGCTGGTAGTTTAAATATGATAATAGTATAAAGATGGTAGTGGGGGTTTTTTTTTCGCACCTCGACATATCTAGGACGTTTCTTTATGTTATAGTTCCCTATAGATACCAATGGTTGTAAGGTTGCGCAGCAATAGGCATTACTTATATGGTGCAACGCTGACAATTTATCTGGATGAGATTTTAATTTGATGTCTCGCGTATACTTGTATACGAATGCAGGAGATGAAAACTCGGCACTGAGGGGCCTCAGATAGCACGATGAACAAACGTACAAATGTACACATAGCTAGCTGGTGTTCAACTTGACAGACGCTTTGAATTAAGTGGGTCTTTATAGCGACGCCTATACAGTTTTGGTCTTTCATCGGGCCAGTTTCAATTCTTGTGTTACTGTCCTGGGGTGGTTTATAGATAGTTTCTGGGGTACAAGTAAGCATGGGATATTTTCACAGAGAATGGTCATGATCATTCTAGGAAATTTATCTTCTATTAGACGCCTTGATTTTGGCAGTTAGTAGGCGTGTTGCACATAACTTTGCTTCGGGCGAAGGAAAACGGCTTCCCCGAAAGATCCTCTTCGGCATCAACCTCACGGGGAAAATGTGACTGACACAGAAAATAGCCGGGCTTCAGAGATGTCAATCTGGGGTTGCTGCTTGTACTTATTTATTCAATTGCAGCTTATTCCTTTCTTCTTTTTGGTGTTTTCTGGCCACGCTTCTCTCTCCATACTTCTTGAAAGTGAGCTCTCCTGGTTTTCCACTTATAGTAAAACTATGACCATCAGCTCTGCCTCCTTGACAGAGGTAATTCGCCCTTGTTAGCAAGATATCAGGAGTCTTTCACAATTGTTCATCGAGGCTATATCTGCTGTCGACGTGTTCCATTATACAGTTTCCGGGGTTGCCTGAACCTTGGTAAGACATTAGGCCGAATAGTGAGCATTAACATGCTCACAAAATCAGCCTGGATTAGTGAACATCACACTTGGCTATTTGAGTCTGCTTACTAGAAAATGTTTCATTCCACGGCTCATTCCATTAGGATGACTAAGTCGCAATTGACCCTTGTATAAAAGCAATGATATTGTGCGGGTAGTCCTCCACATGATAGGAGTTCACATTGCTTTCTGTCAAACATTTTACGCAACGGATCCTTATCGCTTGAACACCAGGGTGAAAGACATGTAGAACAATCCTGAAGCATGTAAAGAAAGAGAGGTTTCCGGTTCGAGGGTGAATATCAATACCAATGGATATAAGCTGTTCACCATCTCTGCTTCTTGAGCGGATGATCCATTTTTAAGCGATGCCATCTTGTGAGATGGTGGGCTTTGTCGCGATTACGTGGCGGTTTAGTAGATCTATTTGGGGGTCATATCCATTATCTTGTATAATAAAATGACTCAAACACACGGGTATGCCGCAGACTTGTCTACTCTTGTGTACTAAGTTCTGCATAGAAGTTCTTCTCAGGGTATCTTCTCTTCATGATTTTGACTTCTCGCAGTGCTCTGCAAGCTGCTCAATTCCTCCGTCTACGTTATGCTGTTGACCGTGCAATTTTTTGTTGGTTATTTTCTTGCGTTGGGCACTCACTGGCGGGCATATTCTGGTTCCCGGAGACTCTCAGCTTCCAATACACAGACAGCTTTGCCCTCGACATCAGTTAATAGAAGAAGACAATTATGACATTGTAGGTAGCCGGAGATACCTAATCTGCTAATCAAACGGAGCCGTCGCCCTTGGTGCCGTTTTTTAGTTCACGATATGGCTCAGTAATACCGATCCCTACGGTATACGGAGTATATCCAGCGAAAATCATGTGTCAGCGGTATCAATTAGGTTGGGCTTGTACCTCACAGTGCACACAACGCTAAGCAGCGACGTACTGTCAAAGCCTGTGATCCGATGAGTAATCTAAGTAGATGGGAGATGTCGAGAAGTCGAATCTGACAGAACACCATACTTTATCTCGTGATTCTCCATCCAGCCGCCACAGCAATCAATAAATTCAGCTCGAGCCACGGAACCATTCCACCTAGCACAAGCCACTAGCATCATACCCATGAAAAGAGAAGCCCGAGGTAACTTTCTCATTATGGAGCCTTCGATTAGAGCTTACAGGGCTTCAGGCATGCGATCGTAGCACTAAATGAGGATGTAGCAATATTGATAATTACCATGCTAGCTACTCGGGTTTTGCTCAACCCTCACTCCATTCGCTTGTAATAAGCTACTAGAATTCTGCAAAGAATTTATGACACTTTACCAGATCAGGTCCAACATACGCCATTGTCCAGTTAATTACAGCGGTAATAGATTAAAGACCGAAGGGCCTTATAAGCCTAGCTAGCACGCTAACTACTGCACCCATAGCTACAGGCTCAGTGACCCGATCAAGATCCTCAAAAAGGTTTCTTAATGCTTGAAGTGGAGATAAATGAGGTGGACACAAGTGGCACCGGCAGTGGTTTTACATAACCCACCAATTCCCCCCGTAGGCTTTTTATACTTGCCGGCCTTGCAAGAAATTCGTCTGAACAAACACGACTCTCCCCCCGGGGAACGAACAAAACAAGTGCTTGAAATATCATCCGAGGCGGAAATAGCCTATCGTCAGTGGAGACACTGCCAAAAAATATCAATCCAAATCAGTTTACAGGACAGTCCACCAAGAGAAAAGGGTTTCACCGAACTCGCTTATATCTGCCTGGCAGGTGTCGTACCGCATTAAGTGCCGCTGGCGCTGGTGCTACTCACAGCAACGCGTGAAGACCAGGTTAGTCGGGTAGTATTAGACGAAAATTATGCATAATAAAATATATGTTTCATTTGTAGATACCCGTACTGTAACCATCGGGCTGACCGGCAACATCCCCCTTTAATTGATTGGGGGTTTCTTTGTTCTACGGAGTATGATGGCCATGATAAATGAACATGGTAAGAATCTAGCTCCAAATATATCTTTTGCTAGCCTAATGCACGGGGTTCCACTTCGGTAGCCCGCCGCCGTTGAACTTAGATGCTTAAGCAGGAAACAAGCATAGCTGATGGCAGGTATACATGTATATATAGATATATCTATTCTGTTTGGGAATCCTGCTCAAGATTGGCCAAAGCTTCGACTGACCACGCATCACCGGTGCAGTTCGACAAGACGAAGGTTGACTGGTGGAAAAACCGGTCAAGGGCATCGAGAGCCACACAGAGACGACCATAGAGCACTGGGCAAGGACTCAGGAACCAGCAGCAGCCACCTGCGGCCACATTCTGCAATTCGCTTACTACTGTCAGTGCTAGTACCACCTTAGCCGCCTCCTCGACCCCCCGTGTTATGCACCCAGCCACCTATGCATGTCGATTCTGAACTTGAGGGAGTACAGTAAGTAACCTTGAGGCCAGGGTTTCCGAGGTGTGCATCACCTTAATCTGGGACAGGTCCCTCCTTGGTGCGAACAGCCGACTCGATCCTTTCGTGCCGTGCTGTCAATCAACAGACACAATACTGCTGCCAGCCATTTTGCGATGACAAGACGAACAGCTCTGGGCCACCTGGAGATCACGGCTCCTTGGAAAGAGTAATGGCGAACTGATCTTCACTTCGACAGCTTTGTCTCTCTCTCTCCCCATCTTGGACTTGAGCGTGCTGTCGATCTTGCCGCCGCAGCTGTGCCACAGAATTGCATTGAGTTAGTACTCTACAGGGAGTATATCGAATGACAGAGAAGAGGCCAAGCCGGGTATCTGTCTGGGGGCCGTGTTGCTGGAAATTACAAGGGTGCATCAAGCCCTTGATATCTTGCGTCGGACCACATTGAGTGGGTGTGAATGGTGTGTGTGGATGTGTATGTGGATGTGTATGTGGATGTGTATGTGGATGTATGTGAGGGTGATATGTGGTGTCATGGACGATCCCCAATCCTCCCAGATTCTTCGCAAATCAAGATACAGTGTTTCTGGCACGACCCCCAGGGGTCATCGGTTTCGGTAGAAGTGTTCCCAAATTCCTAATTGCCAAAATGAGTGGTGGTTTGTGCGGGTGCACGTTGCACCGTTGCAGGAGACTTAAGTAGACATGCCCGTTCCGATCCGTGTAAAAGAATCCACTACCCCGGAGCAGCTTATAATTCTGATTCTGCACCTTCTCGCCGTTGCGGGTTTCTTTTTGACCTTCTGTTTCGCCCAGATTCCGTGTGTGCCGTCCGCTGTCGCAACTTCACCAAGCCGTGACGATGTCTACAACGTCGATGCCTACCCCGACTCTGGGGTCCAGTGTGTTGGCGCAAGGTTCAATTGCACCAGTATTGACCACAGTCTTTGCTCCCGCAGCTACAACTTGTCTAGAAAACCGGTTGACTATGATGGAAAACCAAGACTATCGGATATGGTTGAACGAGATTGTGCCAGTACCCAATTCGACATTCACCCAGTGCTACCCGAGTCAATTTGCGACAAGTTATCTTTTGCAACAGGGAGGCATTACACAGCCCGCATTTTCCTATCTCGAATGTCCCAAGAGTTGGACTGCTGTTGGTCCTTACACCTCCAACTACATAGCGTGTTGTCCAAGGTACGTCACAATCATTTCCGTTACTCCAAAACCGACTAACTTTTGAATGCAGCGGTTACAAAATCACCAATCCTAAGGAGACACCCTTTAAAGACCGACCTTTGTTTGGGGCCACATGTTATACCCCTCTCTTTATGGGAACGCCTGTCCTGGTTACGAAATACGGATTAGAAAGTGTTATAGCAACCATTACTTTCGAAGCTACAGATATATCCGCCCAGGCTTATGCACATCCAATTGAAGGAACTGCATTTGGTGTGAAAGTAGTACAAAGCTTATCGGAACCAGCTACAGTTGTAGCAAGCCCTACTCCCAATCCTGTAGCCTCTGGTCCAGCTACTACATACACAGTATGTGATCTAGCAGATTTACAAGAGCTTTTCTAACACTTTCTAGGTTGTAGCAGACACAGCTCCTGTCTTTACGCCAAACACAATCGATGCCAAGATAGGAGATATCATCCTCTTCAAATTCACATCTGGCAACCATTCCGCTACCCAGTCTACCTTTGGAGCACCTTGCAATCCCCTACCAAACGGCGCCGATTCTGGATACATGGCAAATGTCGACGGTAGCAAGAACCCTCCACCTGCATTTGCTTTTAGCATTTCTAGCACGAGTCCAGCTTGTAAGACTCCTATGAACAAACTCTTCTAGATTTGGGCTAACTAGTGACAGGGTTTTACTCAAAACAAGCAGGAGACTGTGGCAGTGGTATGACATTTGCACTGAATCCCACAACAGAGCAGTCCCAAGCCAAATTCCAAGCCGCAGCAATCGATTCGGCCAAACTCGCCGCTAAAAAAGACAGCGGGCTAAGCGCAGGTGCCAAAGCCGGTATCGCCATAGCCGTCATAGTGCCCGTTCTCCTCGCAATCATTTTCGCCGTCTTCTTCGTGCGCCGACGCAAACGTGCGGCAGCCGAACGGGCTGCAGACCAACACACACCAGCAGAATACTACGCGGAAGAAAACAAGCTACACGACGGAGAAGACGATACGGAAGCGAAAGATGATCGGCCGATAGTGCCTCCAAAGACGAGCGAGATGCCTAGCAATGAACAAGCGAGCGAACTACCAGGCTACACCACACATGAGATGATGGGGAGCCCCGGGACACATTACGAGGAGGGACCGAGTCCTGTAACTTCGGCCTCGTCGGACTCCCAGGCCCCAAAACGAAAACCTGCTTATACCCACTATAATGAGAACGATGACTGAATTTAATGTCATCTCTGAGCGTATATAGTTTTTCATGATCAACAAATTATATTCTGAAGATTACTGAGTGGTGTGATCTATCGATTATTAGGGTACGGCATTTGGTTCAATATGGTGTTCTGGATAGCGAGGGCATGTACTTTTTGGGAGATCCTGGCAAGGACTTGAAATGCCTAGAGATGGCAAAGAATGGGCATGACGGTGTTCCTGTGTTCTGGCGAACTACGAGGTTCTTGCCACTACCCTCCACATACTACGTAGATATGAAACAAAATTTATACAAAGATAATTTGAAACACATAATTATCCCTTTCCACGATTTCGTTCCCAAAGCTAACCTCCTTTATTTCTGCTAATAGAGAAATTGATCACGATGGTTCCACGAAGCCATGGGGGGTGTCAGATTAATTTAAAGTGTTTCTGGTAAATCATTTGCATCTTCATACTCAGGTTAACGTTGACCTGGGCCGCAAATCCTTTCCTTGATTACAGGTTGGTACTGAAATCTTAAAAAGACAATCTCTCAGGTAGCATTGCAAGCCACGGGTAGAACTGACTAAAATAGATTTCTACTTACCTCTCTAGGTAGGTACATAAAATACTCAAGCAGATGTGCGATTGGTAGAAGGGGGTGGCTTCCTGTAACCACGTGCTACATTAACACTATTACAGGTAGATAAATAGATGGTAAATACCTAAGATACCATAGTGGTTGACAGAATATCAACTTGGTGCTCATTTTGGTATTCATGTTTTGAAAGGGCTATCAAATGGTATTTAAAGCGCTCGTTTGTATATCGACTACATTCTCTCCTGTTACGACTGACTGTGCTGCTAGAATGTAATCCGCGGAGCTAGAGAGAGGAAGTGCCGAGCTGTTAACTCACGCTTGCCAATTAGATTTAGAGGTCATCTTCGAATTTGCTCGCCATCGAACCTAGGCAAAAGTGGACAAAGTGAGAAGGATGCTTTTGGCTATCCTATTTTGTGGAGTGAGATTGTTGCTTGATCTGATCTGAAGGTTGAGAATCCTATTGTAGACTTTATTTACACTTTGGTATTATCCAATATATACATGAGGCATAATGCTTCTAAGTCCCCTCAACTATTGATATCATGACTTATCTTCAAAGCTGCTTTTAGATGTGGGAACCTCGATGACTTCACCGGCAGTTCTATACTTCCCATCCATGTATCCCAGACCTGACCTGGCGTCAGATGGTATAAGGGTATCATTTTCCATCACCTCAAGTACTTTAGCTATACAAAGGACGTGATCCCCTATTCGAATGAAACCCCTCCTAATGCTTCTCTTGTCGCTGCTCTGGTAGAGCTTATTCCTAGGTTCAGATTCATGATCGACAATATTTGGTCCCAGAATATCATATCCCGGAACACAAACCCCACCTCTCAGTATCTCGCAACGAAGCACCCGCGATATCCCTTTTCCTCTCAATCGTGGTAATATAAGTGGTGTTCCGAGTGTATGACGAAACCCTGTCAATTCCTCGACTTCAAAGCCGGCCTTCTCCTGTGCCTCCGGTGTGAATTGTTGGTCATGAACAGTAGCAAAGAAGTTTGCAAGGCGAACTCCTTCTGGTGTATCGTCGATGATATGAACTAGAAAGTGCGGAGCTTTCCGTAATATACGCAAGGCACGACTGGGTTTCACGCCCGCTTTCATTTCAGATTTTATATTGAACGTCACCAAGGGATCCGGAGACATTGAGAGAGAACTGAAGGACGATATTGTTATACCGCGGTAGACATTCGGCGCGCCTTCGTGATAGTTGGCTGCCGTCAGGACCACAATGGGGCCAGGCAAGGCGCGCATCGTGCGACGAAAGTCTTCTATGACTGTGGGAACAACGACTCGTCGAGCACCCCATTTCACATAACGTTCAGTATCCATATCGACTCCATCCCGGGTCTTCCTACTCATATCTTCAGCACTTTTAGGCTGGCCGAGATTCAAAGTGTAACCATATTTAGGCTTTCGTGGTATTCGATGCTCTTTACTTTGTAGAGATATGGGTAATTGCGTTGTTGAAGAGTTGGGAGGTTTGAAGGGGCTCCGAGAGGGTTCAAGCTCTACTGGCAGTGCTTTTGAACCTTCAGCAGGTGATTCGGGTTTCTCTTCGGTTTGTTTTTCATCTGGTTCATGGACATCATCGTCTATTATTTCGTCTGTTTTTGGAGTCTTTGGATGCCACCAATGTATTATTCCAGCGCGGCGCGGCTGTGTCACTTGCTGTCGATTCGCGCAGACAAGAGGCCTCCGTTGTATTGTATGTAACCTTTTTATATTCACTGCATAAGGTCAGAAACATATTCAAAACTGCCCAAACCGCACATACCTCGAGAAGTTTGTGGATATCCAATCTTCAACAACCGAAAGTCCGATAAACAAAGCCCAATATCAGCTGCTGCATCTCTCAATGAAATCAGTCCTGTGCTGCTACGAGAAAGCATTCTTCACTCGTTATCAACTATAATAAACAATTAAGATGTAGTTCTTAGGAGGCTGTAGCCTCGTGGAAATTTACGCCAAGCCTTGCAAGGAAGGTTGTCGTCCACCGTACAAAAGTGTTGCTCAACTCCAGTTCTTAGAACAAGCACTCCAATCTCTAATATACTCACGAAGATGTCCCAATTACCGTCCAATACACTGTGTCGAGCAGCTCTACCTCGGATTGCGTCGCAAGCCGGACAAAAACGACATGCATCCCTCATCAAACGTCCTCACAGGCCCTACACCTTCACCCAACTAGTCACCCTTTCCGACGGCTCAACATATCTATCACGCACTACCTCTCCACTCCCTGTCTATAAATCTACAAAAGACACAAGAAATACGGTCCTATGGCAGCCATCGCTAGCATCATTACGAAATGTTGAACAGGATGAGGCGGGACGGTTGAGGGCTTTCAGACAGAGGTTTGGAAGGGGTTGGGATATGGAAGCGCAAGAGGGGGAGGAGGGTGTGGATGAGAATGCCCAGGAGGAAGATAGTTTGATGGATCTGATAAGTGGCCAGTCATCCAGAGGGAAGGTGGAAGCGAAGACTGAAGGGGTTGCGACTGAGAAAGACGTGGAAACGGTCGTAGTTAAGGTAGAAGGGAAGAAAAAGGACAAGAAATGAATTGCGGCATAAGTTCAAGGCAAGAAAGTTATGGCCAAGCCAGAGTAAGGTCAACGGTCGCGAAGGAAGGCTGCAGGCCGCAATGTCATGTTATTGTACAGTATGTAAGCTCACGAAAGGGTAAAGCATTGGAGGAGTTCAAAACGGAATTAATCTATGTACAAATACTACAATCCGGCTCTCATAAGAGCCCCAACAGGTTATATTTGCACTCCGGAACTCTCAATAATAGCATCATTCATTAATTACTCCTCTTCACCCGTAGCTCGAGAGCTCACTGCAGTTTCATCTGAGGAATGTCTGTTTGGGGAACGTGCTGCAGGTTCGACAGGAGGCTTATAAAAAACGTCCTCGTTCTCTTCGGCGTCGAGTTCCATAAGGAAGGTTTCCCAGAGCTCAATAAGCTGCACCCAGTTAGTAAAATGGTCATGCCGCTAAAAAGGAAAGTCTTAACATACCTCTTTCTGCGCCTCCACTGCACCTTCTAGGAATGTTTCAACTGCACTCTTGAAGTCCTCCACCTTCTCCTTTTCAAATCTTTCCAGCTCAGTCTTCATCAGGCGACCCATGTCCTCGAAAAGTAGTCTGGCTTGATGAACCTTCCGCTCAGCATCCGCAACATCAGCATTCATCTGCACTAGACGGTCCTGTTGAGTTTTGCCTTGGCGCAGCAGTTTATCCTGGGTAACCTTGCGTTTTTGCATCTCAGACTCAGCTGTATGCCATGAATGATAGGCCTTCTGCCGCGAGCCAAAAGCAAGCTTGATACTTCCAATCAGGCGAATATACTCATCGATTGTGATGCCTAATGTCAATATGTCTTGCTGCGCTTGTCGTTCATAGAGCTCTTTGATCCGAATTTGGAGGTCTGAAAGACCATCCAGAGGGCCTGATAAGGATGCTGATAGCTCAACAGTTGAGAGAGAGTGTAAAGATGCCGAAAATTCGCCAGCTGCTTCAGAGAGACCTTTTCGCTGTGTCACCACAGTATCCATGGCTTTCAACAATGCCTTGAGCTGGTTTTCCAGAGCATCAAGATATACTCGCCGTTCATGAAACCACTGCTTGAATTAGGAATTTGAACGCTATTCACAAGTGACATGACTTACCTCGTCTTGTTCTACAAACTTCCCTCCTCCTCCAACAGACAAACCAAGCCCACTGAACATACCCTTACTCTCGCCTAGGCCAGGCTCTTTCCGTTCCTTGTGCTTTACATCAACATTAAAAGCCTCACTCTCCAGAAACAATTTCAAATCTCCATCGTGTTGAAGTGTAGGATGAGCAGCAGTTTTATTTAACATCCTTTCCAACGCAGCTCGTCGTGATTCTACAAAATTCGTATCAAATCTTCCAACTGCCTGTTTTTCTGGTGGTGGAGGAACAACCACTCCTGGATTGTTGGCGTGCAGTGAGGTGTAGAGCCATAAGAAGTCTCTGTATCTGCGGGTCACAGCAAATTCTGGCTGGCGATAGGCTTTAGAAGATGTCTGGCAAATGTTAGAAGTATCTGGCATTTACTGAAGATTTCTTACCTTTGTTTTAACTAAGTAAACAATGTGCGAGCTTGTAAGATCTCCAACCTTGTGCGGATCTCCAACAGAGATATCAAAGCTTGGCTTCGCAGCTTGCTCAATACTAACGCTGGGTTGCGTGTCTCTTCTAGCTACACCTCCCTGTGCGGGCTGAACAGGAGGGGGTATCCGCGGGCCTAAACTCCTTTCCGCATCATCATTCAAGTCGACAGAGTCTAGCATGCTTCTAGATATTGGACTCTGAGTTGCAGATGTAGATCCAGATTGACGTAGACTTAAGCCTTGTTCTTTCTGGGGAGGCGCTGGGGGCTGGTCAATCACGGCAGCTGGCGCATTTTCACCGAGCGGTCCCAATGGTCCAAGAGAATCATCAAGAGCTTCGAGTCGAACCACATGTTGTCCTGCTCTACGCGGTGTCCGGGGATGCCTAGTTGTTGGTGACTTGACGGATTGTGTGGCCGATGTATCAATGGTAGGCGTGCTTTTTGGCTTTACCGAAGCTTCTAATATAGCTGTTAACCAGGTCTTCTTTTCTGTGTTGCCATCTTACCTGAAGACTCCCCAAATACGGAGGCCTCCTCCTCGGTAGGTTTGGTTTGCGCTTGCGATGGCACATCTATCATCATCAGCCCATTCCTCTGCAGATTAAGGGACAATCGAATTTGCCATACCACCCCATGGTGAGTCTCCTACTCCCTCTAAATCCATTGTCGTGTACGGTGATTATTAACAAGGGGTTGTGTGGTGAGCTCTTATGTTGAGCTTGAGCTGTCGTCGCATACAGTTCGTAATCCGCCGCACGCCAAGACTTTCGTTGCTAACCTGACAAGCACCAAGAATGTGCTTTATCAAGTTAAAAGGAGCTGATGCTCAGTCCGCAACAAATATTCCAACTCTAAACTTAACTTGATATTGTTCGAGAAAATTTCATCTTGGAAATTTGCCATATCCTACAATTGTACTTTTAGGCAGCAGTTCAACTGGAAAAATTGTAAATGATGCAATCCATACGCAACAGGTGCGATATCAAAATATTTAAATTTGAATCGACTATACGATTGAGATTCACGAACGGAATTTACCGTACATCAGATCATTTTCGGATTCTCATTGCAATGTTGTTCATTTTGGCAATTCGTTTTGTACAACCGAACCTTAATCTTCCATATCATGATCCTCTGACTCTTTGGTTATACCCTTACCAGCCTCGTCCTCTAAGAACCTCCTCGCCTTGCTCCATAGTTCAGCCTCCATGCCCCTATCTACCCTTCCAGCTCTGCTATTCAACCATCCAAGGTCTAATTTTCCCATAGCACCTTCATTTATACTCACGATATCCTTCTCTTCAGGCTTCCCCATAGCTCCCAATCGTCTTTGTTCTTCCTCAACCGTCAGGCCCCTCTCTCTTGGCTTTGGCGGATCTTTGGGTATGACAGTTTCTTCCTCTAGTCCAAGAATATGTCTTTCTAGCTGAACCTCTACAGCTTGGAGAGTTTTCAAGTAATTATCGGTAGATGTTTCGAAAGCCTTCTTCTTGTCTACTATTGACGAAACAGAATTGGATTCTTGGGATGCGGTGAGAGTTTGGAGCGCGAGACCCGCGGAGTGTAGAAGGCTTGTTATTTTCGGTTGAACGTCAGCATGGTTTAGGTTGAATAGAAGGCAGAAGTTACCTTATCCACATCGTTGAGCTGTTGAATGCGTTCTGCCTTGGTGAACGGCACAAACTCCTCTGTTGATGGCATCTTCTCCGTGGCAGCGTGGCAGCGTAGTGGTTAGACAGGGCGTTTAACAAGTATGGAGCGAAGTAGTCCTCCAAATTGAGATGATGGGTTAGTCCAGGAAGAGCTGAGCAGGTGGAATATTGAAATGGAGAGTGGTGCCAAGACCGGGGATGAGGCTCAAAGCTTGGGCCAGCTTTTAGAGGGGCAGCCTGCATTAGTGTTCCACATCTGAGCTCTCGATTCCACCACAGTTCGCGAGTCTCGTCCAACTTGGATCCTCGACGCGCAAAATCAATCGACACCCAGCATCTTTATTTGACACATCCAGCTTTATCACAGCCATAATCAGCTTCTCTTATTACTTTGGTGATTATTAGATGGCATCGTGGTAGAGGAACAGGGTATAGGAACTGCCAGGTGCTACGTTGAAACCGTGCTGTCTGAGGTAATTTAGACATTGGGAGCAAGAATGGCCAACCACCAGGCTCAAGGCGGTTCAAATGGCCCTCCAAGCGCTGGGGGAAGCGGTCAGCATGGTGGCGGAGGTCAAGGACCACCTCCCCCGACACAGAACTTGAGCCAGCAAAATCTAAACCAAATAGTAAGAGATATTTTATTCCATTTATACATCACGTGTTGGACTCGTCCGCGGCTTCTTCCTCATCATGGACAAGAAAGTCAAGGCCAGCACCGACTTCTGGTCTATCTTTCTCCCGTAGCCATTAGGTCTACCCAACGACGTTGCAACCTGCCCCCATCACGGCATTATGGCGCATATACAGTATCGCAGCAACATCTCATGGAGTTCAGCATGGGAACCAGTAGCTGATAAAATGCCACAGGTCATAGATTACCTTCTAAAGAAAGGTTACACTAAGACGGAGGAAACTCTAAGAGAAGAGTCCAAAACCCTCGAAGATATCGCCAAAGGTCTCAAGCCCATGTCAGTACGAATTCCTACAGAAAAGTATAGCTTGGCATATAGACTACTTAAATCTTGGGTGGAAACCAATTTGGATATTTATAAGGTAACTTTCAGTGCCCGCAATTTAGTCAGTGCGCCATACTAATGCAATGATAGTATGAGCTTCGGCGAACACTATGGCCTGTATTTATATATTCGTATCTAGACATGGTTACGCAAGGCTACTGGAAAGAGGCAAAATCGTATCTGGACACGTTTGGACCCGATTTTGAGAACCATCACCATGATGTGCTTCGAACACTTGAGAAAATATCATCCTCAACCCAAGGCAAGTCTACTCTCTGGAAATTCTTTATCAAATTCTATGAGTCTTGCAAGCAGTAGGCATCTTAATTTCACACTAAGCTCTCCCTGTTAGAGCAAAACCTGAAGATGCCACGAGAGAAAGCATATTGTTGTTTGGATTAGTTTCATTGGTTTCAGTTTATTTGCAATTGGCCACTGCTGTTGCTTTGTGCAAGGAGTCCATAGCTTAGCAATTGGTATATTGACTGACTTTCGCTATAGTATTCGAGGACCCTACCGCCAAGCTATACCGTGGAACAAAGTACCGAATTCCCTTAAATAGCACCGCTTGGGCGAATCTCATCACTCACATGGAAAGTAACGATGGAAAGAATAATTCCCCTTCCAATGGAGGACAGGTCGTCATGTATCTACTCTCGACATATTGTGAAATCAAAACGACACAGCGAGGTCCTGTTGATCAGTACAGCTTCGAAGCAATAATCAAACAGGCTCGTGGCAATGCTGCCGATGAGGTTGACCTGCAAGAAGGAATACCTGGTGCATTTGAAGGTGTCAGTAACAAAGACATCATGGACAACAACGCGATCTTGAAGTTGGGACCCATGGCTATGGAAAGTGACTTAGCACAGGATGTTCGTGCCCAGCTTGAGGAGGAAGACACTAGAAACCCACCAGAACTTGGTCAGAATTCACTAGTGGAGGAGTTTGATATGACTATTAAGCGTGAGGACAGCTTGGATGGGCCGAGTAGAAACGACATACCATTGCCTCCTTCAAGGGCACATGATGTAACGATGGAGGTGCAGAAGGTTCGGGAACACCGAGATCGCTTCAAGATTGAGAGTCGCACTGGTGGAGTTGGGCCTGCAGTCTCGGTCTGCATGTTCACATTCCATAATTCTCTGGATGCAATAACATGCATTGAATTCTCGGACGATAATAATTTGGTTGCGGTAGGCACAGAGGAGTCCTACATACGAGTTTGGAACCTACATGGCGATCCAATACCCTCTATTACCCCCAATTCCACACCATCCAGCTCTCGCCGACTTATCGGCCACTCTGCTTCCGTCTATAGCGTGTCCTTCTCTCCCTCAATAGAAAGCCCTGAGGGTACTGATGAGAACACCCCCTCGACTGCCCCAAAGCTACTTCTTTCTTCTTCATCTGACAAAACTATCCGTCTCTGGTCCCTCGAGGCCTGGACTTGCCTGGTTGTTTATAAAGGCCACGAAGGGCCTGTTTGGAATGTCCGTTGGGGGCCATTTGGTCATTACTTTGTCTCCTGTGGCTGGGACAAGACCGTTCGTGTTTGGGGACAGGACCATATTTCTTATCTCCGAATGATGGTTGGCCACGATTCCAACGTCAGTCAAATTGCCTGGCACCCTAATGGTGCGTATGTCTTCTCTGCTAGCGACCAAGTCGACAAAACTGTTCGCATGTGGTCTTTCACAACTGGCGAATGCGTTCGTGTCTTCAGTGGCCATTCAGAGTTTGTCAGCGCCCTCGAGTGTAGTCCCAACGGCAAGATTTTGGCATCCGCAGATGGTGGTGGAAGTATAATTCTATGGGATTTAGCCAAAGGAACTCAAATAAAACGCTGCAGGGGTCACGGGAAGGGAGGCATCTGGTCGCTTTCATTTAGTGTTGAATCGACAGTGCTTGTATCTGGTGGCGCGGATGGTACGGTTCGGCTATGGGATATTGAGGTTCCAGCTGATCACTCTAAAAGTAGTGAAGGCGAGGTCATCGGCACTGGGGGTCAAGCCGATGCGTCGAGAATCACAAATACCACAGTTTCTGCTCAGACTGCGACAGCCGGCGTGGGCGCCAAGAAGAAGGTATGATATCACTTTCCTGGAAGTTGAGGCTATCGTGCACAAAATACTAACATCGAGGCAGGGGAAGGACACCACGATTACGCCAGATCAAATTCTAGCTTTCCCAACGAAGAAATCGCCCGTCTATAAGGTCAAATTCACAAGGATGAATTTGGTCTTAGCTGGTGGCTGTTACTTACCAACAGCACCGTAGAAGAGGGAAATGAGAATTAGGGGCGTTGTTATGCATCTTGATACCAGGAATTTTAATTAGGTAGCACTAGATCCATTTTTAGGCAATTCATGGTTAGTGCAAGTCGCGCTAAGAAATAGTCATGTGTCGGTAGGTTTATAAACTTATGTATCGTGAGTCGTTATCCATAATAGTTCCCACAACGTCTTAGAATTAGTAAAGTGTTCATGGCAAACAAGAAATATTTCATCTGGGCAACTACACATTTACGGAGGCAGTGCCTGAGATTCAAAACTGCTAGAATAAAGTAAACTGTATAGACTCGATACTCGAATACGTCGTAGCGTCTCAGATATTGGTATATGAGTGCATAGAGCAGCACAGATTGACTTTAAACTCCTTTGTGAATAATGATACATGATTCACTACCGAGGAACAGCTCGAAAATGAGGCTTCTCAATAAGATGTGCTATCTCCCTTCAATTTTCCATACAAACAGCTCCTTCCTCAACACTCGGTATTTCGCCACTCCGAGACGAGGCACATCCTTAGGGAAAGTTGCGCCCATCTCCCTTCAAATCTTAACAACACCAGAGTACCATAATGTGTTCCAGAACTGAAGCCCAAGCTAGACGGGAATTAATGCAGCACAGAGTAAGTATGTTGTTTCAACTAGCTCCTGAACTCATATATGGCTACACATCTCTCAGTTTTAAAAAGTTCGACGTTACTAATACATCAGGCCAGTGGTGCCAGTGGAATCAGCAGGTTCGACATCATTTCTTGGAGCCCAAGCACCGGCAATGTGCCTTCTATTATATTGAGTGTTCCTCACCTTCGTCTAGCCTTTCGCCGGCAGATCGATTTCATAAAGGGTTTGATGCACCAAATACTTTCACGCCACCGGATTCTATTGAAGGCTTCTATCAGTCTATCGTAGAATCGACTTCACGTGGAAGCTACCATCCTGTAGGTGGCCATTATCTTAGGGTCTTTGCATGTTTTCATGAGGCATGCACGTGGGCAGTCGGGATGAAATGTGCTCAGAGATTGTGGGTGATAGATGGAGGGAAAATGGACAGCATTATGATCGCCACGAGGGACTTACCTCATGGTGATAAGACTCCTGTGCCTTCCTCTGAGCATCTGGTTGTTCATTGGATACCGGGAAAGGTTTTGGTGTCTTTTTGTGACTTAACGACAGGTAATCAGTCAAAGAGAGACTGTAAGTTGTCCAAATATGCTGTAAAACTACTCTTCGTACTTCTGCTTACTATAATACTGATAGTTATCTTCCGCAAGAATATTCAGATGCAAGTGTTTACGACTAGTGGAAATTCTTGCAGTATGCGATCTTCAAACTCGGGACCTATTGATGCCCAGACTTTAAGGACCCGGAGTATCTCTTCATCTTCTGACAGTCTTTCATCACCTAGTAGAACTTGCTTTTCCAATGAAAATCTGTCAACCACAGACTGTAATAAATCTGTGATCATACAGCACGTCATACAAGGCATTACAATAGCGGAAGAAGAATCAGAAATTGGAAGACAGGAGATTACTGTTCCCACCCAAAGCGAAACTGAAATCCTACAACCCTCAAGAGGACAGCTTTCTCGAGATGTAGAACGGAAAGTTGCATACGGAGTACAACAGATTCTAGCATCCCGGACTGTCACTGTCTACAAACATGCAAAAAGGCAAAAGAGACAACGGGCTGAAGTTATCGAGTATCTAGTAGACTGGGAATATGACGATTTCGGAAACAGCTGGAAGCCAGAGTGGGTGAGAGACGAAGATGTTGGTCATCAACACAAAACGCATTGGAGGATCAAAGAGAGAGCATGGAAGAATATTTCCAGTACTCCCAAAGTCTTTCAAGCTATAGTTTTTGATGAAGAGAGTCACGTTTTTGAGGATGGTACTACGGGGCAAGGTTATTTGATAAAGTGGAAGGGTGATATGCCACCAACATGGATCAAGTGCGAAAACATCGATTCAGCAAAACGTAAGGAATATGGGGAAAAAAATCGCAATTGGGCGGCCATGGCTAAAACATGGTAGCAAGATTTGAGAACACCATGATAGCATTAGTTTTAGATTAGAATCTAGTTAAGGAGTACCCACTGCTGACAAAGTGTCTCGGAAATGATACTTAATGTGATGTGAGGCGGGATGAAGTATAGTATTCGTTTATGTTTTGCTAAATTTGAAATTTCGACAAGGAAGGGTTTCATACGAAGTCTCTTGAAAGCTAGTTACGAGACAGCTTGAACGTTGGAATATATTGTAGCAGCTTTTATGTGGTTGTATTGTGTGTCGAATAGACACAATGTTCTATGTAGAATCTTACGATCTTTGTTCACTACGGGCACATGCCCCATGTGCTCCAGGTACCTTCTAAGGTCCTAAAGGACATATCATGTAGAATAAATGAATGTTCTGGTTTTTAAATCTGCACTGAGGCTCTGCAGTCGATTATCTAGTAACTTTCTACCGTTTTGTTAGGTTACCAAAGAAGTCCGTCAAATCTCTACTATGTGGACGACTATGTCTACGATCTCCACGTTTTGCGCGTTCTTTCCTATATGTTTCTCTTCTTGCGGTGTTAGCCTCTTGGAATACCTTCTTTTCCTCGTCATACTCTCTCCTCTCTCGCATAATTCTTGCACACTCGACCTCTTGACGTTTTTGGTGTTCAGCATAGTACCTATTTCTCCTTCTTTCAACAACATAAAACAACAATTTGAAGTCCGGACTTTCAGTACCCGCTTCGATAGCCGTCTTCAACTGCAACATATTCCTTGTTGGCAAATCCATGAAAACCCTATTATCCCTCCCTGCAGCAGCTTGTTGAGCAACCACGAACAACCGTAGTGCCGAACCTCTCGCCGTGTGAAAACACAAATACGTACACATTCTGGGGTCCAGGTGTAATGGGCGTTGATGATGATTAGCAAGCCGCATTAAGCAATCAACAACCGCATTCTGCATCTTGGGCATCTTCAGCTTCTCGCCCAACACCCAAAGCTCGACCATTACCCTTTCGCGAGCAAAACAAGATTCGGTGCATGGCTCGCGATGATAATGTGGACTCCGTGCAACCCCTGGCGCAGCGTGTATCTTGAGTCTGTCTCCTGTTCCCTTCCACTCTACATAATTCTTGAATTCTAAGAAAGCTTCGACGCTGAGGTCGGGGAGTGTGTACGCCTGTGAGGCACCGTTGATGGGGATACTACCAAAGGCCGCTCGAAGACCTGGTGATACTTTGCAGACTGCCTCTTTGGAGATCAGAAATTCCGCTTTTGGCGCGCCGATGATGAATTTCGCCATCACCGGTATCCGAGAGGAGAAATCGTCCATGTCAGGTATGGCGATTTTGCTTTGCTGTGAATTATAAGTGCCTGACCAGGGCTTCTGTGGAAGTGGAGGTTTTTCCTGGAACCATGACATCTTCATCGGGAAATCCTGCGATGAACAATCCTTTCAAACAGTAAGGATTTTAAGACTAATGATTCATAAAGTTTTGTAGCTGAGAAATCGATGGACAGTTTTGAATTTCTGTGTGCTCGTCGCCTAGATCTGGTTTTACTGAAAGATTTAATGTATTAGACCTGGAAATGCTGTGGATGAGGAGAAATATCTGAGGATATGATCCATTTATGTAGTACGCTGCAGTTCAAATCAGAATGCCACCAGACCGGTGTTGAAGCTAGCTTGACTTAACATCGCTCGAACATTTCATGACACTAACCAGACTATTCGCGTCATCATGGAGAAATCCTATAGCGCAATCCAGTCCTATTTTAAAGTATATCCAGTCTGTTGAGTGAGATTTCCTATCGTAATAGAAGTTATCTAGCATTCGCTCACATATCGCGGTGTTTCAATCAGTGGAATTGACGAAATTCATGGGAACTGGAAGGATAACTTGCTTTGAATGAATCCGGTATGCTGTAGTTCTTTTGTCGAGTGCTATTGTTTTGGGATCCATTTTCAGGACAATAAACGAGACTAAGACTTTGAAGGTATTATAGAGACGACTCGGATCATCTATACAACTCTGGCTGTTTTCATCTTCTTTGTATTTAGACTACAGGCAGTTTCTACGAACACTTCCCCTCTTTTAGCAGCACAGGTTGTTCGATCTTCATCCTCCACCGGCCAAATGGCCACTCAGGTAAATGAGACTCCTTATCCTTCTGGGTAAGAGTGAAAGCATCCCATTCAGCTACACAAAGATCCTGTCCTTTCTCAGGAAGTGCCACAATATCCCATACTGGCACCTCCCACTTCCTACCTTGCGCCACAACTTCATCCAAGCTGTACTGTATCTCCGCGACTAAGTTGCACCAGCGAAGCCTACAATGTCTTGTTCCTCTATCGCGGGTAACCACTACAACCTGCTGCACATTCTCAAAATTTCTTTCTAAGATTTCCCAGAAATCTATAATTCGGGCACTTGAGACAATATCTTCGGAGCGGTAGAAGAGATCCTCATGGACCGCAAACCTCGTGACTTTGCTCCGATCGCTATGTGCCATCATGGTGCCTGCGGTGTAGAAGTTCTTAAAGCTATCGAGATGCCCGTTCTTCGGGCCAAAATATAGGACATCAATGGTGGGGTTAAAGAACGCTTTGGCCTGGCTATATTGCAATTTAAACGAGAGCTCGTAGGATCTTAGAGCTTCACGACGAGACTCGTGATTCGTATGCAAGTTTGCTGGGATTTGGGCAATCGAAGTGCAGCCAACCATGAACCCATCGTGAGGAGTTGGGGTTGTAGAATCGGACGATGTGTATGTGTAGTGTATTGGGACAATGCGCGGGCCAGGCAGGTTGAGATTCCAGATCTTGAGCCGCAGCTCAGTCGGCAGCAATGAGAACAGAGCGAAAGAGCTCATGATGAGATGAAAGAAAAGTCTAACGGGATTCTTCTGACAGTTTTCTACAATTCACGAGGACGCGAAAAGTGCCGGGTCTGAAAACAACATGTTCATGCAAAAAGGTGGGAACTGAGATACACCTACATATATACGGCACGTCAACAGTGGATGACTTGGTCAGTGGTTAGTGGTAAGCCATGCGGTGAAGCCGGATCCAGTGACGGTGAGTTGGATAAAGATTGAAAGCATGGTGAAGAGCAACGTGGAGGGCGGAAAGCAGTAAGTAGGAGCCTTATTAATTGCAGTCGCTCGAACGTGATGACCAATTTTGATGTTGTTTGCGAGCATGGCTGGAGAAGTCTATTGATTCCTCTTCTAGACCGCAACCGGCCTGGAATCTGCGAGCGCCAAGGCGTGTTGATGGCTTCTGCAAATCGGACTTCGGAGATAGTCTTTTTCACACTTCTTCAAAGATGTGAAGTGTGGCTGCAACTGGACTCCGGCCGCGGTTGAGTTGAGACTTGGGAGTGGGAAGTCTAGAGCAACGCATTTTCAAGACATTTCCGGCTCTCCCGATTCTAGCTGTGCATTCTCTTCCTATGTATAATCTACGCTCATGCCACGTGGATCAGTTGCTAGGAACTGCCACGTATTACTACAGTATAGCTAGCTGGGCACGTCGGAAGATTCTGTGAATATAAAACGCCCCTTCGCCAGTCGTGGTAGTTGTTATCCGAAGCCAGCTTCAGCGTGTCTTCTGAGTCTTGTCATTTCTTAACATTATGAGAGAAGGAAAACACTCCTGCTTTCTCGGATTGGCCGATCGTAAAGAAGTTATTCCATCCCGTTTTGAAGATCTTCTAGGATACAACGACACGCTCTACAGGTAGTCTTCCCCTCGTTTGGAAGCGACATTGATAGATGAGGACGATGGAACCTGATACAAGGCAGCATTGCGCCACAGTCGGCCTCCCACGAGTTAAAGCATCCTACGCCGCTCAGTCGCCCGCGCAAGGCGCCTCTCAGGATTACGACCCTTGAAGGGTCCTATTTCTTTGTGGAGGGTTTTCTATATATATAGGCTTCTGAATCTTAAAAATTATACATATAAAAGGAGGGGTGGTCGGAACAACTAGACTAATGTGTCAAGATTATGGTACCCTACCTTTAGGTACAATGTAGGTAGGTATGCTATGAGACTCTCGGGCTCTGGCATACGCAATTCGGAGATTAAACGGCTACTATCAGAAGGATCTCATAAAAATCTAGAGATGGAATTGCACGAGTCGCTACTTATATGAAGCTGAAACTATGGTTCTACCTTGCGCAAATCACCATTCTTGATTGTCTATTGTATGCGTATTATAGGGGATTGCCTTCATCCATTGGTCTTTCGGAATGGAGGTGGAACGAGCTCACGTCACTTTCTTAAACATTATTCCATCGGGCTCCCGGCTTCATGAATCTTCCTTGTTGCATACAAAGTCTTCGTAAAAACGTAAGCGAAATGAGAGTAAGACGTGCGAGCTGCCCAAGCTTCACGGCCATTTTGGTACTAACGAAGGAAATAACGAGTCGAGGACTGCCGATAAGCACTCCGCATGTCAATTTACCTGCAAAACTTGTTTGCTTGAAGTTATGCCCAAAATGCTACGATAGTTCGTCAAACTTGAAACTGAGCTGCAATGGTGGTAGTGGTATACACCAACGACAGAGAAACAATAGAGAAACAAAAGAGAAACGACAAGAATAGACTCGTCTGAACTCTAGAAGAACCAGGAACGGCATTGGATTAATAGTAACCGTGCATACATTCGGTAGTAGCGCTGGCCTTGCCGTAAAACCAGACGAGACTTCGTCTTTACCAACTAGACCTCCTCGACCAATCGGGGAACGTAAGGAGGATGGCAACAGAAGCAGAAATACCATAGCTGGAAGCGCCAAGTGGCCCTTTATAGGCTTGCTGCCGATCTCCCTGAGGCTTGGATCTTGCTTTGGCGGGTTGGTTTCAAATTGTTAATCTTGCTCCAGTTCAGATGGATTGCTTCGGATCCAGCGAAATCCTTGGAACAGGGGAGCTCTATCAGCTCCATCCTGGAGAGATGCAAGTCAGCAGGTGGGTACAGTGCTTTCGTTAATGTCAGGACGTCTTGTTATCAGGAACGCATTGGGCTGGTCCTAGCAAGAAAACAAAAACAAAAGAAACACACGGGCCACAACACAATAAACAACATCAATAACAAACAACAATAACAAGTGTGAAAAAGAAATCATGATGTCAGTGTCAAAGCTCACTTTCTTAGCTTCATGAATTGAACCCTCAACCCGGCCCATCAATGATTTCGTCTGAGTAGTCAATCGAAAGGGCGTACAGTAAGTAGATCTCAGAACCACGGAAAAGTCTAAAGCGAACTCGCCAAAGTTAATACGTTACAACAAGAGTCTGATGCGTACAGTACGATGTACATACAACTACGCGAACTTGTCACGTCGTCCCGTTGCCCCTTGCATTACTGAGGTTGCACCACTCCAATCAGACACGCAGCTGAGGCCAGTCCGCCTGCTCGATCGCAGCTATCCCGCCTCACGGAGAACCCACTTGACGGCCATGATCTTGGACATCGCCAATTGGCGATCTCCCCTGGTCGGATCTAATCTTAACAAACTTTTATAACTTTTGTCAGGATCTGTAAGGCGCTGGAAGGGCTGGCAAAGGCCCTACCTGAATCCAGGGAATGGCATGTCGGGGCTAGACCTGGTTCTTAGTAGTAGAACGCGACCAACAGCCCATCTTGACGCGTCTGCGCGGACGAGAATACAGATCCTGAGTTTCCCCTCCTCTCCTCTCAACCATCATCCGCAATTTATATCGCGTGGTCTGGTATTCGGTCGCCCATTCATTGTCCTCTCCAAGCAAGTGTGTTACAGTTCTCCAAGAGCGAAATAGCTTCTAGAAGTTTGATCGAACCCACTCATTAATTTACTACGCAAACGGGTTCCACTGTGGGGGGAATAGTTTCATATAAACGATTATATTATCGTCAAACAACAATACAGTAATAATAACACATTTTTGGCCCCGCCTTCCTAGCAACCGATTTCCGGAGAATTGAGCCTAGTAAAAAGTACATCTTGTATAGGAGACTTAAAGTAATTCCTCTTCCGACCATCCAGCACCTTCGTCAACTAATTGCTGTGATAGCCGTCTCATCTCCGCCCACACCTTGGTGCTTGCAAATATCTGAACGTCTGATATATGCTCATGCTCAAGGGGTTCACCGAGCAAGCCAAACTGTCCCGTTCAAACCACGCGGGAACCACTCTGACGGGACTCAAAAGTCATTCGTGGCCATTAACTCGGAACTCTTATTGAGGTTTGATGAGGTCGGACAACATTCACCAGAGAAAGCACCACAGTACTCGGGTGTAACGGGTGGAAGCTTGAGAGATTGGAAGAGGGACTTTTCCTTGGGAGGACGGCAATCCGAAACCCTTTTTGTTCTCGTGGAAGAGAGGAGGCGGCTGAAGGTGTTCCAGACAGCGTTTGCTGCTCAAGTCACTCGTTTGCACTTTCAGTCACCCGGCGTTCACAGGGACGATTTAATATACACCGCCGTCCGTTCCAATTGTGTTTTACAGTCGGCGCTGATTTGTTCTTTCGGGCATCATGGCTGCTTTAAAGGCGTTGCCTCTTGTATTGGGAGTGTTTGCCGTTGCGGCCACCACTGCCATAGCTGCTTTCGACATAATATACGCCGTCACACTCAACCACTCATCAACACCACAATTTCTTAGAATCATATCAATCATCGCAGCCGGGCTTGCTTCTGTGACGGTTGTTTTGGCATCGGTACTACTTGGGAGGCAAGTGCGGTACCGAAACGGCATGCCTTTGGGTAATCAGGGTCACCAACATACATACTTTCAGGCCGGATTTGGTGGGATTTTTGGACTATTGTCGGCCGTCGCTACTGCCTTGTTGTTGGGAACGATGCAGCAAAATTTATCAAAACTGCCCATGCGAATTCTCGGGACCTCGACTAGAAGTATGGTGCTTGGATGTTTCGTAGTATGGGCAGTATCGTTGTTATCACAAACAACATTTGTTATATGCATGATCCTCGTACCGCGGAAAGAGTTTCAACGACAAATCCAAAGATACAGCAACACACAGGTCCTGCAAACGATAGCAAACCAAACGATGTCAAGGCCACAAGATGAAAGCGATGCACAAGAGAAATCCCACCGTGGAAGCTCGTCTACAGACTCAAAATTTCCGCCGACTTCTAGTAATCGCTCTCGGTCAGGATCAGACACTATGGCTTCCATCCGCTCTTCACTGAATAATATGGTTCGTCCAATGGACTCCAAGACCAAACTCATTAGCCCAAAGACCAACCGCTCCATGTCGCTCACCTCCAGCCACCATGAGCCCACGGTGATTGTAGAGGATGGCTTTGACTCTTGGGATTACTCCAGTGTTATAGTGGAGACAGTTGTCAACATAGCTCCTTCTGGCCCACGGTTCCTCGAGACAATACCGGCTTCCCCAACTACAAGTCGCAGCAACTCGCCAGGCTTCCCTTTAGACCTTGAGCCTCCACGCACTAATCGTAGCCGGAGCTACAGCCCTAGTGGGCGTAACCAACGTAGTAATAGCCCATCGGCTTCCATTCGCGAGTCTCGGCCCTCGAGAAACGTTTCTCCTGTAGAGCCTAAGGAATCAAATATCCACCCATTGTTTAGATCTGGTTCCCCCACACCACCACCAGCAGCCACACCTGGGACAATAGTAACTGCTGCACCCGGCGCTGGTCAAATTATCTCGGACCGAGCAAGCATTCGATCCATGGGCAGCCGTAGTCGATTAAGAAGCGGATCGCTTCCTGGTAGCTCAAGTCCACTAGCACACAGCGCAAGCATGGACAGTATTCGCCGGAGACTTGCTCTAGAAGAGCAAGATCAAATCGCTGAAGAGGATGGGGAGCTGGAGACAGGGAGCGAACGTACTATTACGCCGCCTATTCCACAATGGATTATGGAAGCCGGAAAGAGAAGTAGTATGGGGGTTTACCAGACGCGGAAGAAAAACGTAGGACAGGCCAGGGATGCCATATGAGAAGAGTGCATAAGTGAATGGTATAGAAGGGTTTGATGAGAAGAAGGCTCGACGCCAACGATATTTCTTATTTGTTTTACGATACCATATGATATTAGCGCGGCGTTGTCACCACTTTCCAAGGAAAGATGGGAGAGAGATACCTTTATCACTTTTTATGAGGGAAATAAATGAAATCAAATAATGACTCCCGAATGACATCTTCATGCTTTCTTCGTATTTGACATTCCTAGCTCTGCTTGAAAGCTTGGTCGGTAGCATATCGACAGACCAGACTGAAGCGACACTGTATTCTTTTTCTGCTTTTGCCCATCTTTATTAATTGAAGAGCCTGACTTTGATTTCTCCTAGCAATTGATAGTTTTGGGTTTATCTATTCGTCTAGTGAATAGCTCCATTCGACTTTCGTCTTCCGAAAGGTGCTTTCACAATGTAGACCATCGCGGCCGAGGTAATCAATCAATGATAGGCCCGCAGTGAGGTTTGTATAGCACATTTGAGAGAACTGCACGCCTTCTCACCAAGCGTTAGCAAGCCTTTTGCAGCATGCCGAGATGCAAGGTAGACAAGAGGGCAGAAGACAAACGAACAATGGTGGGTTGGAGGCAAGGCTGAAAAGCCTTCAACTCCAGAGCCTTGGACCCCGCACCACAGCCTGTTGCCAGGCTTGGCGCTATCTCGTCACACTCAATGCGTACCTTAGAAAATAATCTTTATTTTGCGGAATGTAAAGCTATAATATTGGTGTATATTGATCCAATGAGGACTAATTCATGCACCCATGAGCGCAATCGAGTCTTGCGGGAAGCCTACCCAAGCTCCCTTTTTCTTGCCAGCGATTCACAACAGATTCGTACATTTTGGCAGCCTTGACTAGCTTTCTCGCTAAGAAAGCGCCACCCTCGTGCTGGTGTTCAGGACCAAACCACCACCTCAATTCATCGCGACTCCCAAGTGCTCTATACACCAATCTCAAACAATACAATATTCCTCCCACATCAGCTTCCTCACCAGCCTGCGGAAGCCCAAAGAAGCAAACCTTTTCTACCATCGTCGCGCAGACCATCAACGCAGGCAGCAATTCCTACGCCGCATCATCACAACAGCCTGAAGCTGTTCAGCCGCCACCATGAAGCTTACCTTCAAGGTACGTTTGCCCTCGCTGCCCTTCCTCTTACTCGATTATGCGTAATTTTATGCTAACGGGTCTTTTTTTTTCATTAGGATTTAAAGCAGGTGAAATTCGTCATCGAAGCTGAGCCCACCGATCTGGTATGTTTACCTTTCATCAAACTCTCTCCGCCGTAGCTACCCGAGACGTCAGAGCTAGGCATAGCTATACATACAGCTGTAGGAACCATACGTTAACATAGATACAGATCTCTACTGTCAAGGAGAAGATCTCACAGGAGAAAGGATACGAGGCATCACAGCAGAAATTGATATATTCTGGTACGCATTTGCTACGCCGACTGAGATTTGTGACAACTTTCTAATTCATCACTAGGCAAGATCCTCCAAGATGCTAATACGGTAGAGTCATACAAGATTGAAGAGAAAGGATTCATTGTCTGCATGGTTTCCAAGGTACGTTTCGATGATACACTCATCCGGCGCAAATCTGACATTTTCGTAGCCCAAAGCTGCACCTGCATCTTCAAACCCTCCATCTACACCCGCCCCAGCTGTTGCAGCTACTCCAGCTCCTCCTGCAGCCCCATCCCAGCCTGCCTTTGCTGCCACCGCGCCTGTCCCGGCTACACCATCGCCCGCTGGCCTAGGTTCTTCGACCCCAGCTACCTCCACACCAGCCACAGGATTAGGTTCGACGGGTCTTGCTATGGGAGCTGAGCGTGCTGCTGCGATCGCAGAGATGGAGAGTATGGGCTTCGAGAGATCGCAAATTGACTTAGCTATGCGTGCTGCTTTTTACAACTCCGAGCGTGCCATCGAGTATCTTTTGACTGTAAGCTACCTCATCACTTAAGATCATGACCGGCGCTAATCAAACATTAGGGAATTCCCGAAAACCTCCAACAAGAGCACCGAGCACCCCCTCCACAAGGTCAAGCTCCAGCTGCACAAGCCCCCGCTGCAGCGAACCCTTCTGGTGGTGATGAGCCTGTAAACCTCTTCGAAGCTGCAGCCCAAGCCGGGCAAGGTGGTGGTCGGGGAGGTGGTGCCGCTGCTAGAGGAGGCGGAGGCGCTGCTGGTGCTGGTGCCGGTGCTGGTGCTGGTGCTGGAGCTGGAGCAGCTGCTGGTGGATTGGGTAACCTCGACTTCCTCCGCAACAACCCTCAATTCCAACAACTCCGCCAAGTGGTTCAACAAAACCCACAGATGCTTGAGCCCATCCTTCAACAGGTTGGAGCTGGCAACCCACAGTTGGCCGAGCTGATTGGACAATTCCCAGATGAGTTTCTGGCACTTTTGGGCGAAGACACGGACAACGATGCTCCCCTGCCACCTGGAACGCAATCCATTCCAGTCACTGAGGAAGAGCGTGCTGCGATCGAACGGGTATGGTATTCCAAATCCTCTTCCTTGTTAGTTATACTAATTTACTCTAGTTATGTCTTTTGGGATTCCCTAGAGACCAAGCAATCCAAGCATACTTTGCTTGCGACAAAAACGAAGAGCTTGCTGCCAATTTCTTGTTTGAGCAACCTGAAGAAGATGATTAGATAATTGATGACATTTATTTTCTCTTTGGCGATGATTTCCACGATGCGAGGTTTCCAAACGAAGCCAGGATAATTTTGCAAAGCGGTCATGAGAAGAATTCACGGTAGTAAATACTGAGGTTCTGCATATGGTGAGCAGTTCATTCGTCATGCATAATGTATGCAAAGGGACGGATAGCAAGGTCTGGCTACCACACACGTATATAACAGTAACCAAGCCGAGATATCCTCAAAATAATGAGTTACAAGATGTTTCCACCGTACCTGTTGAAACAATTGGGGATTTTATTATGCTTTCTTCACGACTTACTTTTCAGCTATTTATTCCAGCTGTAGTCACAAACATGAGTGCCTCCCGTAATACAAGGCTGAGGTGGCAACCCCGCTCTAACAGCCTTGGGCAACAAGGCAGCATCAGCCCACTACGTATCCTAAGACCAGTTCAAGGAACAAACAATCTGTCCTTTCCACGCAAATGATACATAACGCATTTACTTTTTTGCTGGATCCTGTAGTGTAAACTTCTTCAGCCCTCAGTCTTAAGGACTGCAATAGCATACCAATTCAGGCTCTCCATTGAAGGACAAAGCATATTCGCAAAGTCCGCTAATTGCCACAATGAAGCTCCTCAGCTTGGGCATCTTAAGCCTGTGTCTCGCCTTCTCCGCCTCAGCAGCCAAAGCTAAACTGCCCAAAGATGCAATTCTCCTCTCTAATGTCAAATCTCTAACCCTGCGTGCGGGCGCCAAAACCTCCCACCGTCGAGTCTCCGCCATCCCACAACTCACCTGTCAGGGACCTGGCTGTAAACACTTCAGCATCGATATAATGCGCTGCCAAAACATGGGTAGTGACTACGAAGAAGAAGATGTACAATGGAGCTGTACCGCTAATATCCCGGACGATTTCAAGCTAGGTGCAACCGAGGTTGCTTGTGAAGGATATAAAGGCCCAGATGATCCAGCGGTGTTGAAGGGTAGTTGTGGCGTTACATATCGGCTGCTACTGACGGAGAAAGGGGAGGAGAAGTATGGGACTACTTGGTGGGGTGGATCGAAGGGTTCTGGCTCCAAAGCTTATGATAAGGGAAAGGTTATGAATGACGAAGGGACAGATTTGGGAGGGTGGCTTTTCATGGCATTGTTTCTCGGCGTGCTCTTCTGGATTATATACAAATTTCTCTCTGCGGTGGGAGACGCAGCACCTGCGGGACGACGACCTAGACAATGGGGAGGCAATTGGGGAAATGGATGGGGAGGAGGTGGAGGAGGAGGAGGTGGTGGTTGGGATGATCCTCCACCACCTTACTATGCGAAGAATACCTATGGAAGTGACGCAACTCGGGGTTGGAGACCTGGCTTCTGGAGTGGAACCGCCGCTGGTGCAGCGGCGGGATATGCTGCTGGTGCGACTAGAGGAAACCGAGCTGAGACCAGAGAAGTTCCTCGAACGGGTGGTGGCTGGTTTGGTGGTGGTGGAGGCGGGACTACAAGAGCTGGAAGCAGTAATTGGGGTGATAGCCCTTCGAGGAGTAACAGTGGGAGTTCGAGCGCTAGATATGAGAGTACTGGATTTGGCTCTACGACTCGGAGATAACTTTGTTGCTTTGGGCTGCGCTTTGGGATGTATATCAGGGGAGTTTAGGAGTTGGGTCTAGCGGGTCCGAGGCACGGAATGGGATTTTGGAAAATGATTTTTTGTGGAATCATCAAAATGTTCGCTATAGGAAATGCTCCTTGCATCAATTGAAAGCTATGGACCGAAAGTGAAAACTTTCAAGAAGTTCTGGTCGATCGATTACACAACCTTTTGTTACTCCTCTCAATTGGGTCTTTACGTGTACGTTAGATGTTTAAAGCGTCGTCATTATCTATCTGCATCACCTTAAGAATTACTATATGAATCAGAGCCATCTCATATATTCGAACTATGACATATCTGCTGGCAATGCGTAAGACTTCTCTGTTATTACATACTATCTAATTATAGAATGTACTAATAATTAGTATCCAGCTCAGTTCTTCTAGCACGGTACTATTGATATCTGAACAGCCTTTACATTGCACCACTGATATGTTTTTGCTGGAGTTTTTCATACACATCATAAATCAATAATGAAGACATTAAAAGTGGATAGCCCCTCGTCGACAAAAGGGAGTAACCTTAAATCTCGGCTATGAATTTCGCTTAGCTCAGGGGTTAAAAAATCGCGACATGTATGGAAGAAGCATTGAAATGAGATAACCACAAATATCAAAAACTTAGACGATTATGAGTTCTGGTTCAGATCATACCACTGTTGTGAATCATCTTTGCTTGTTTGCTGGATCTGTAATCTTCATCTCATTGTGATTTGCATTGAGGTTGGCCATTCAGAAGCTCTGCAGAGGGACACCGAGGGGGGAAATGATGATTCAGAACATACCCCCCTAAAGGAGCTTTTATTATGTCACATGATTGTACCTGCTTGTAGGAAGAGTATTTATTCATCACAAGATCGACAGATCATTCTCGTGCATTTGCCAAAAAGCTTGCAACAAACTTCCTTCAATTGAACGTGAAGATTGAAATGTGGCAATATCAAGCATTTTCGGCCTTCTATATCGCTTTATATCAAAACAGATCAATTTCTAGAATCTATATAGTATCTCCATTGATCTTATTAAAGCGCAGGCATCCTAATGTAGGCCATTTCCTAATATTGAAAGCCAACAACCACAAGCCAATCTACTGCTACCCATCCGCCAAAACTAGCTAATGATATTAGTAAATTACAACAAACTATGCCATTTTTGTTAACCTCTGCACGCACATAAGCAAGATAGTTTCGCAAACATACCGCTGGGCAAGACTAGACATTAGTCTCTACCAAACGCTCACAACCTTCTCACAATTAAAAACTACACTAAATAGTAACTTAAATTTCATTCTAAATCCGACAAATCCTCATAATTATACAATTACAACTATGCCAGCAAATCCAGATACTCTTCCCGGCAGCTTTCAACGAATGCACGTACTGCAAGAAGCTCGCAGTGCTGCGATTCGTGGCAAAGAATTGGGAATCACAGGCTTACTGCCACTTCAGCAATTTGTTGAAAGACGGATTCGATCAGAACGACTAGCTCAGACGAGTGCGCTGCTCAGATCTACGGAGGGAGTATTGGTTCTTGAACGGGATGATGGCGATCATAATGAAGATGGGTTGAACATCTTGGAGATAGCACGGACAGCTGCGCAGGAAGTCATAAATCAAGATGACAGAGAAGATAGAGACCAAGAGGAGGAATATCTACTAGCAGTGGATAACATGGACCAGTTGTTACGTGTTGATACTCTTGGTAAGCAATTCCTTCAGTTTTCAGAATGTTTCGACCGATCTAACGTCTATCATTCTAGCAGAACCGTCTGAGATATTTAGCGTAGTTGACTTTGACGTACTATCTAGACAAACCCCAGCTAGCGCAGTACAACAAGAAACACAACCATCAGATCCGTTCGATTTGCTATTTGACCTAGAGTACATCAACGCCCTCCCAACTAGCGCAATTAACCCTAGCTCTGAGCGAACAAGCCCTGGAAGTACTATCAACAACATGGCATCACTCCCGACCCAGGAACAAAATCAATCGGATGTGGCTATTACGACTAGCGCCGGTTCCACGGCGAGCGATGCTGAAGTAAATGAACTTGCAGTATTAGGCGGTGGTGCGTACTCTATTCTTCCCAGCTTGGTGTTATTTTCCGCTAATTATAAGACCAGAAACTCTATTTATGCAAGAAAGAAGAAACCGACTGAGAATCACCGCACTGCATGACGTTGCAAAGTGGGCGGAAAGACGGGAGAGAGAAACCTATAGTGGTAGGTTCTGAAATGGAAGTTGGAGAAATTAGATCTCTGAATGAATAGCAAATATGATTCCCAGAAACATATTCTGTAACACTTAAACTTCCCATACAGTTCCATTCATTAAGGAAGGTTGTATCATGCCAGTATTTCCTTTGCAATTTCGTAATTTTGGTGCAGCACTATATAATAAAAGAGCTATATTTCAAGCTCTATCATCCTCGTTAAGCACATCTGGATGCTTTGTTTGGTTTGACACAACGTGTCAACCCGTAATGTATTGTTTGGTCCCTTTATTCAGCGAGGAATCGGCGATGGAACAAAAGCCAAATTGGTCAGCTAAAAGGGTGTATGGTATAATCACGTACTACGATAACTCAAACTCCTTTGAACTGACTCTGAGCTATATAGCTCTAAGGCTTATTATAACAGTCTATCAATTTTGATATCTCCCGACCAAAAAAATAAATGAACCTGATGCAATTGGAGGACAACAAAATTTCTTGCAATGCGAAGTAATAGCAAATGAGAGACAAAGTACGCCCCTGGATGCAAAATCTGGGGTTCCCAAATCTCTTATTTCGACCCGTCGCTCTAACTCCGAACACCAGCCGAATGCAATTTTCACCCTGATACCTCATGCCTTCTTCTCCTTTGCCTCAAGCTCCTTCATCAATCCCACCAGATCAGCTTCAGTCCCCTCCATCTCCAATCCCCGGCCCACCCACTCTTTCGCTTCTTCCAATCTCCCCATCTCCATCAAGCACCGACCCTTCCTCCACCATGCCTTTGCATTGCCTCCCTTCTTTGCTTCCACACTCGCCTCCGCATCGACAGACCCATCGACCCAATTTGACATCGCCATGTGCGCCTGTGCCCGGTTTGCATAGAGTCCAGCAACCTCATCTCTAACTAGCCCCGAAGGCTCCCATAGCGGTCGTGTTAGAGCCATTTGTAATCCCAGCCCATAAAACTTTATGGCTTCCGGATGCTTGCCCTTGCGGAACTCTGCATTTCCTGATTCGCGTAGCTTGGTGATTTGTGCAGATCGCTTTGGGTTAACGGGAATAGGTGGAGGAGGAACGAGGGTTTCGATGCCTTTGAGAGATTTGTGGAGTTCATTGAGAGCTGTGAGTTCTTCTTGCAAGGCGCGGGAATTAGAGGTGGATGTGATGGCTTTTGTAGTTGCGTCCATCGAAATGGGGAGCAACGTAAAGCTTTCCGAGTCGTCCATGATGACTTTTGACAATGTGTCAATGCGAGGCTTTGATTTGGTACTTGCGTAAATGCTTTGTATATTGCGGTTCTGTACTTGCAATTTCTCGAATACAGGACACGCTGGCGAGCCTCTCCTAACGAGGCTGAATGAATTGAACACCCGACTGCGCCTCACCAACACGTGATGTCTAAGGCCTGACTCGGTCTCCACTCTTTTCAGCGATCATATGTCACTGAAATCAGGCATCTGTTCATCGAACCGTCCGCGAGCCATCCAATTCGTAAATGAGTATATTAGCATAGCCCCCGTCTACGCCAATGCTTGACTTTCCATTATCAGATGATTCTTTCACGTAGCTTGATATCATTGATGTTCATCTTCCCCATTTTAAGATCAACGTCATGCGCAGGTCAGCAAAAGTGTAAATACCTTCCGCCGAGCAAGCCATACAGTTAGTCTGAAGTTTACGATATATAAGACACTCACCACCCCCCGCGGATGATTAGGTATAGCATCATCTTTCAAAAACACAAATAAGCATTGAGTGTTCGCCGAGTCCCCCAAATCAAGAGCACTATACTTCACACACCACGATCACTCATATCATCCTATATCTACAACAGATCAGTCATTATGTGTGGAATCTTCTCTACGATCCTCTATGAGACATACGAGCTCTGGGATGCGGTTCTCCTCGGTGTTGGCCGAGTGGCAACTCGACTCGGCCTTTAAGCAAAATCGATATACATAGCAGCCAAAAGACTACCCTGACCAACACGGTTCATGATTAAAGAGGATTCAGAGACTCCAACTGAGACCTAGTAGTACCTGCTAGGCAGCTTTCAAGTCCCCGGCGAAGGCAGGTTTAAGTGCCTGTATTGATCTGTAAAATTGGGATTAGATGGGTATGATGCGGTGTTTAGACCTCGAAGTGTGCGGCTGCAGGATCACGCTGAGGGTTTATAATTCAAAGATGGACCGTTAGTAGGCACTTGTTGTGGAATCAGATCAAATGATGTTCAGGGAAGGAAGCGAGTTACTTATTTGAAGGGCATAGATTGGCATATTTCAAATAGCTCTCGTGAGTGGAAGCCGGTTGAGGTGTTGTCATGAGACTGAATGATATTGGAGGGAATCGTTAAATTTTACAGCTGTTAGGTGGTTCTCAATACACAATAAACTGATTTGTTGTTGTTAATTCTTACGCCTCTCCAGATCACGGAAGGAAGAAATCATAAGGTGTACTTTGTTCAGATACATGACGTATAAACTAATTTATATACCATACCATACAAGAAGTAGCTCGTGTACTGAAGCACGAACTGAGTGCAACAAATACCTATTCCATATATATCAATTACTTTACATTCGTTCTTTACCGCAGACCTATAATATTTCTGATGTTCGTGTTTATGTGCTTTGCCCAGGTATTTGAATTTTATATCGCTGATATCCACGCTAGACCTTCTAGCTATGCTATAATTTGACATTGTTGGCAAGTCCAGATTGGGCTCTTGGAATATAGCAGAACATTGTTATCTGGCAAGGCTGATCTTCTAGAGTCTTTCACAGCATACACCTTTCATTATCTCTCGAGGTTCGAGCCAGTAACCATATTCCACTCTAGTTTCTGATAGTTTCTAGCCGGCTCTTAAGATTCCCATGCTAGTAATTGGACCTCATCCAACATAACATAGAATCTCTCTCTATCTCATTTATATAGAACGTTTCTCCCTAAAGCTCCTGCATTCTGCAGCTGCTACGCAGAAAAGAAATCTGCAATCGGCTTCGATTGTTCGGAGCAAGATTTCCATCCGATATCTGGTGTGATAAGCGCTCTCCAAAGGTAGCTAGGTTGAATATAGCGTCGGCAAGAGGGGCTCGAGAAAATAAGGAACTTAACAGGTATGATATGGAGAGAGTGGGTATATGCATAGAGCCTAAACATAAGGTTGCCTGACCTGCATGCCACTTTACCTCGGGGCCGGCAGATGTCTAAAGCTCCATTCCAGCACGATGTTGCGATGTAATTTAGACCTCGATTCCTGCATCTGTAGATAGATTGTCCCCTTCCACTCTGCAGATGACTGAGTCGATAATTTCTGGACGGAGAATGGAACATATTTCTCCTCCATCCTCTTCGGGTATTCATGTCATCATCGTTGGAGCTGGATTTGCAGGTCTTACAGCAGCAATTGAGTGTCATCGGAAGGGCCACTCTGTTCTCGTCCTCGAGTCTTTTCCAGAACTGAAAACACTTGGCGACATAATAAGTTTTGGGTCCAATTCTGGTCGAATATTTCAAAGATGGCCTGGTATGAATGATCTGCTCGACCCTATAATCCATAAGAGTGACGGTTTGCGCCTTAAAACATGGCTGGGAGAAGATTTACTAGAGCAGTCATGGTCATTGGAACGACAAAGATACGGGAAATCTTTCAATGGCCATCGAGGGGAGATACATGAGATTGTATTTCAGTATGCTTTGGACATGGGGATCGACATTCGACTCGGCCATAATGTCGAGGAATATTTCGAGACGGATGTTGAAGCCGGTGTAATTTCTAAAGGACAGAAATTTATTGGCGATGTAGTCCTCGCGGCAGATGGAGTTCGTTCAAAGGGTAGGGCTTTAGTTTTGGGCTATGATGATAAGCCAAAGTCGTCAGGCTATGCTGTCTATAGAACGTGGTTCGATTCAGCTGAGCTTGCGAAAGATCCGGATACCGCCTGGCTTGTGAATAACGGTGATCAGCATTGCGCATGGTTAGGTCAGATTTACAAATCCTCTTGACTGTTTCAGCATGTTTAATTATCTTAGGTCCCGATATCCACTTCATTGCTGCCTCGATAAAGAATGGCCGAGAGTTCAGCTGGGTCTGTACCCATAAGGTTAGCTCAGCCTTCATGCGCTCGTATGAAAGCTGATGAAACAACCAGGACGATGCTGACGTTAAAGAAAGCTGGCAAGCTCATGCCCCGTTATCCGATGCTCAGAAGTACCTGAAAGGATGGGACCCTGTTGTGCAAAAGATTCTGAAAGTAACACCTTCGCCTCTTATTGACTGGAAACTAGTCTATCGGGATCCGCTTCCACACTGGACTTCTCCTAAGCATAGAATTGCAATCATCGGGGACGCGGCCCACCCATTTCTACCTACATCCATTCAGGGAGCCAGTCAGTCAATGGAAGACGGCGTGACGATTTCGGTATGCTTAACAATGAGTGGGAAAGGTCGAGTGCAGGAATCGGTGGCTGCGTTTGAAGCTTTGCGTTATGAGAGAGTGAAAGCTGCGCAAAAAACCGGAGAGGAGACACGAGATACATGGCACAATGCAAATTGGGCTAAAGCGAAGAAGGATCCTGAAACTATGAAGTTGAAAAGACCAGCTTGGCTTTTGAATTTTGACGCAGAAAAGTACGCAGAGGAGAATTATGCCGCTACAGTTGCTCTTATAGCAGACATGACTGAAGCTAGAAAGTACAATCTGCGCGCAGCTTCAGACTCACTTTCCACATGAGTAAAGATATAAATAAAGATATAAGTAAAGATAGCAATATATACCAACCTGGTATCAGGAGATATTCAATTAAACTCAAGCTGTTCCATCCATGGCTAAGCATCAGTTGTATATCATATAAAGAGACACTTCAAGATATTGTTGATAAGGCGAAAGATGGGGAAAGTCTTCTTTGTTAAATACAGTAATATCCAATTCAGTCCCAAGTATATCCTAATATATCAAACGGTTTTGACTACGACTTATTTCATCTACCCCATAAGTAGGAAGCTACTTGACAGGTTTGCAGACTTTAGGAAAAGGGCATTCTTTTGGGTCTCAGATGAGTTAATGCAGTAGCTTCATCAAATGAAAGAATACTTCCTGATTGTCTCATTTTGTATGACACAATTGCTCAAAATGGCTCTGTGTAATATACTGCACCAATTGATACAGCGTAAAGCCGCAAATCAAAAGACGCCTATGAGGCACAGCTCTCAACATCATACTTAAGAGACATCTAGTACTATTCAGTATACGAATCACATGCCAAGACCCGAATCACACAGCCTCTGCCCCTTACCCCTCCTTAACCAAACCTCGCTTAATCTTGTACAGGGGCATTCTCCTGATATGGTGTTTTCGTCTCACCTCAATGGTTTTCGTCGTCGTTCCGATATTCTTCCAAATTTAGTCGTTGCGATTGATGTATGTGGTTTCACGAATTCAATAAAAGAACAAAGACAATGACTGCATCCAAGCATAATGTTCTTCTTTTCTCCGGAGCTAGCTCCGCAGCGTGGAAGTATGGCTTCCCGCTCTTCTCCCGATTCACCCATCCTTGCTCTGCACAAGGATTCTTCGATTGTGAGAGAATTCCTGATCTCTATTCCATGTCCCTGGTGGAACCACGGACAGTTCTACGACGTATGGTAGTACGATAGTTACCTCCAGGATATTCCAAACATTTCTATGATGAACCGCTGTCGGCACACGTATCTCGACCATATTGCCTACATGGTGCAAGAGAAAAGCACATCCAAGTCTCCATAGTTGCTGCTAGTCAAAGACAAGTAAGTAGCTATAGCCCTTGATGCTATAACTGTGAGGCAATACTTAAACCACCTAGATTCTACATGAAGAACAACGCATGCAATATACAAGGTTATGGATCTATTGTGACGCTGGCGGCACATGGCTGGAAGTAATAGCAGAACATCGATCTAAGGAAACAGTTTTTGTTTTGGAAAGCCCCATCCTGACTCTGGTTTCAGGTGGGTGGGAAAAAGAAAATATATACAGATCATGTGACTTTCCCGGGGAGTGACGGGCGCGCCTGGCGCTGTGGTACAAAAGTGGAGAAGATGAAGTTTGCTATTATAATACGACTACAGACATAAATCTTATCCACCTTCCGCTGTCACCACACTCATTTCCATAATATGATGCAAATGTTGTGGGATCCAATGAGTGAATGATGGGCCCTCAATCGGCAAAGAGGTGGAAAGCTCAAGGTGATGGTCCAGTTGCCACCATGGAGTATGGGGGAAGAACCAGGGCAGGATGTGCAGCTTGCCGGAAGAAGAAACTGAAGTGTAAGTCTACTTGTTCATCTTCATATTTTTACACGAAAACTCTCCAAATTTCGATCCTTTGCTGTGATTCTCTTGATCTCTAAGGAATTTGCCAAAATCTGACTATATATGACAGGTGATAATGAGACCCCGTCATGTGCTCGTTGCAAAAAGTCAGGAGAAGCGTGCATCCGAGGGTTTACTCATAGATCTTACAATGAAAGTCCTGAATTCAATGGTAGGATTATAATATTGCGAGTTCTATTGGTGGAATTCTAGGTCGGCCATTTATTAACTCAAACTTCAGGATTCAAAGAAGATCAGATTTGGCTAGATCCACCCAGAATAGCAAAGGACTTCATCAACGAAAACAGTAAAACAGCTAGTCATTATGACATAGTGTCATCTCCTAGCACAGTGTCTCCTAGTACTGAACCACTAGAACACCTACGGAGGTTCTCTAAGCAGCTAGGAACGCCGTCTCTACCAAGACTCCCGGAACTCGATATAAGAACCAAATGGCCTTTGACTGACCCGAATGAATGCCATCTATTCGAAAATTTCGAGAAGAACCTGGCGGTTTGGCTAGATTTGTGCGAGTAAGTTTTACAAGTCTTTATCAGTTTCTTTTCAACTGAAAGCATGGACATTGTGTAAATACATGCAACTACTCAGATCTCTATAAAGCCCTACAATTATGACTGGTAATTTGAATGCTAACATTTATTGTACATAGCCCTGATTGTCACTTTCAATTCGATGTAACCCGGCGAGCGGCTTCCTCAAAAATCCTCCTAAATGCCATCTTTGCGCTCTCTGCTAGACATCTTAGTAGAACGCGCACCTACGACCCCTATGCTTCTAATCGATATCACCAAAAGTGTCTTGACCTATTGATTCCAATGCTCAGAGACAGTTCGACTATGGAAGATGAAACACTCTTTGCCGCCACTATAATATTGCGCGTGCTTGAAGAAATCGATATGCCGGAGACTAATTCTCATGGTCATCTTACTGGTATCAAACACTTCGTTGATGCACGCGATCCATACGCTACTGGTCGCAGTCTTAGTGAGGCCGCTTTCTGGGTTGGTCTTCGACAAGAAATCTATAGTGCACTTACAAATCACCAGCCTATTCAGTTAAAACTCGAGCATTCTCAAGGAGAACTTGAGCCAGCCAGCGGTCATATTTGGGCAAATCGTGCTGTTATACATTGTGCCAAAGTCATGAATTTTTGCTTTTCTGAGGGCGGAATATCAATCTCTAAATGGGAAGAACTTAACAAATATTCTAAAGAATGGACGGAAAAGGCTGCCTTTGTCCCTGTCACTGGTATCACTAGCGAGGATATACATCCTTTCGATGATAGCATCTTTCCCAAGATTATCTATCCTTTTGGCTACCAAATCATTGGCGTTCAACATCATTATCTTGCGCAGATGCTGTTAGAGATATTTGATCCGGCTATTCCCCGGTTTGGGCCGAGACGAAAGGATCTCGTACATGCTATGGAGTTCCGAGTAGCGTGTCATCTTAAAACACTATGTGGAATTGGGACATATAATAGCGATACTGCTCCTGCACTATTTACAGCATCAATGGGAAGTGAGTAGCACCAGTGTTATATAGATGATAACCAATTAGCCACTAATGGTGATATCTAGTCGCGATCGCGGGCGATCTTTTCTCTGAGAAGAAAGAGCAACAGCAGCTTCTTGGTCTCCTTCTTCGAACGGAACAAGAACATGCAAGGCCGACTGCTGCTATACAGAAGCAACTTAAGGCTGCATGGGAATGGACTGATTAAGCCACCTTCGACATTAAAATGTTCATTTATCTCGTAGACTTCAAGCCATCTCTGGATCTGAGACTGTCCACAATGAGTATGAGAATTAAACCTGTTGTGATGAACTACAGCTGATCAGTATTCAGTCATTCATGAATCCTATAGTCTTTGGTGGAATTTTAATTGACATATTTCGTTCAACTTTGTACAAAACAATTGGTTGCATTAAGGTCGTCTGGTCTGTATTGCAGTCTGGACAGGAGAGGACATTGTATTATTCAAAGGTGGGTGTATTACCACAGAAGCTCAAGACTAGTACGAAACGGGAACTTCTAGTTCTCATTGAAAATATCGCACGGAGGTATTTGCATAAAGGTACTCAAGTGTAATTTCCCTTTGGAGTCTTGGTGACCATTGGTGTTGCTTATGGGAAAACTTCCCTTACGAAGGGTATCTCTGAGTGAGACAACGGGCAGCACTTGAGCATACCATATTAAAAGGAAAACATCTACTTGGCCAGCTCTTACAAGCTCCTGGGAGGGTGTCTGGGCAACACCATTTTCGCTCACTTAGGTAATTGTGAAGTATAACGTACATCAGAGTCAACAACAGAAGTACACGAGATATGACTACACCGGGAGGTGGAGAAGGGGCAGAAGCGGCGGCGTTGAAGGACTCATCTTTTGGGTGTATGCTTACTGGTTCAGGAGTAAATGGGGAGTTTAAAAGATTAGTGTTGTATTTATAGTCCATATTTGGGCAGTTGGACTTCTTAAAACTACCCAGATATGAGCTTCAGCTCATTACTGTTAATCATAATTGATGATTGATTTCGAAATGAAATTTATATTAAACATCTGATAGACCCAGACACAGTTTAAATGGGTTTCTTCGCTAGACTTATTAGAGGCATTGTTAGCTGTTCTTAGCATCTGGAGATTCTACGACGCCTGCCACGACGAGGAGCTATGGTTATTCTCTAAAGTATACGCTACGAAAGGCTGACAAAACCTGATACCTCGTAATGCTATTTTGACATTCCCTTTCCATCGAGTAAGCGTATACTTTTCAGAAAGAGAAAGAAAATCCGAAGCCACTACGTTCTCTAAGTCAGCAATCGTCGAGCTAGGAAATTTGAGGCGTTCCAGGGGGCGGCTTTGACATGTTCTAGGCTCCGGACAACAATGAATGCTTTGAGCATTTCCGGCATGCCATGTAGACGCAGAGACTATCGGAAGAGGCCAAACTTCACAATCCAAAGCCCCTTGATCCTTGATCGCAGCACCGGGACCCAAGACCTGTCACCCAGCCGTCTCCCGCCGCCACTGCTGAGGAACATCAAACGTAGCGACTCGACCCGAGCCAACATCTCCCCAACCGTTGCACCAGCGGCAAACTTCTCGGACGGAAAACTAAGACACCGGCCCATGCTCGAAGTTCGTATCTCACGCTGCGCTGCTCGATATAGGCGTCTCTGCAATAGCGGCTGCAAGGTTGTGGAGCGCCTTTGAGAATTCGAGCCACGAGGAGGTTTACTATTAGCGCACATGTCATCTATTGACGCATGCCGTCACATTCGAACAATATCCATCCGTTGGCTGGAATAGCTGTATACGATGCAGCTCCTTACGTTATAGTCATGATTTAGGTAGAAATGACGTCGTTGCTTATCTCAAGGCGCATTGTGCAATAATATTGTCGGTATCTGAAGCTTATTACATGGAATAGGATATGCAGTGACACTATACGAAGTATTGAGGATAGCCAATTAATCTTCAAGGCAATTGGTTTTGTCTATGCATTGTGCTATCGATTCTTCACTCCTTCACCCATTTTCGATTTTGAATGCATTCTTCCACAAAATCTGACATCTTCCTAGGAGTTTTCTCCGTTACCCTATATATCGTGTCATTCATTCTCGCCTCTTTTCCTTCTTTGATATATGTATCTAATTCCGCTAATATACGTGCGTAATCTGCCGGAATCCCAAAGTTTTGCATTATGTTTACAGCTTCATCTTCCGTAATGGATTTGTGTACGATTTTTCTTCCCAACGATTCGCTTATCATATTTGCAACCTAAAGGCTCGTTAGATAAATGCTACATCATTGAAACGAACCATACTACATACTTCGTTATAAGAGAATAGTTCAGGTCCAAGTATAAGGTGTTCAGTATCATGTGATACCTCATCCGTAAGCGCCCTGAATGCCACAGCAGCAATGTCGTTGGCTGAGACGAACGGCACTTTGCCCTGTCCAGTAGCTGTAATTATACAATCCTGTTCCCGAATAGTATAGGCATGTTGCATTTCTGAGAAATTCTCCATGAACCATGTGGGCTTTAAGATAGCATATTCCACACCTAGAGAAATGATATACTTTGAAACCGCTGCCATCATCGGCCCGTCGCCATCATCAAGTACGCTAGCGCCAAGTAGGACGAGGCGTTGTACACCTCTGGAAATTGCGAGATCGATGAAGGCTTTGGAGGGAGGTAATTGGTCCGTGATTGGTGGGGCAACAATGAAGATTGTTTTGATGTCTTTGCATTTGGTGAATGGATTTGCGTAGGATGTTTCATCAAACCAGTCGAACGGCACCCCTTGGCAGTTAGGTAGAGAGGGCGATTTACCAGATCTCGATGCGAGAATTACGGAGTACCCATCGGCGCACAAGAGTGGTGCAATGCGTGACGAGACTTTACCTGTGCCCCCTAGGAGAAGAATATGGTTCTTATGCTTTGGAGAAGTCATGGTGATATCGTATGCCAGGCAACACTTGAAGAAGGAAATCCCAAGATTATATATCCTGTAGAAATCGCTAATTCAATTAGGCCTGCCACGCGATTTGGCTTGGCTTCATGCGTGTTTGCGGAATTAAGCGAACCTTTCCTCCGAGCTGACCGAGAATTCATAGAATTCGCCCATGGCAAGTTGAATGATTGCTCAGCAAAATACATATCTATCAAAGTTAACAGCTTTCACTTGAGCCTCGGGCTTCCTGGATCTCATGTGTAGTACATACACTTGAATACCCATCTCGCTCTGCACTTGACGCCAATCGTACTTCAAGTTAGATTGATGCTGTTTTGCCCATAGAACCTCTAACAGTTCTAGACAACGGTCGGCATGCTATATATATCAGTTCAGCACGCAACGATTGGAGAAGGATGACTGACGTAAATGCTAACACCTGTGTCGGCCTTGAGTCTTCGGCGGAGGATATCCTCAACCTCAGGATTATTGTGAATCGCAATGCCCGCCATAAAAAGCCCAAAGTAGAGCCCCATTTCCAAGCCATAGCCCTCGGGTGTTTCTTTAGCGATGTCAAGGATACCATGGATAGCTTGCTTGACCTCATATGGCTGTATTTCTTGCGCAAGTGGATCGAGAATATGATGAAGATATATCACACAAGCGTACATGCATGATCTGATGCTTGAGATACCCTCTTCTTCGAGAGTCTCGGACACGGTTAACTTGCGAGGGCGGGGCTGCCTTCGCCAGTCGTTGCTTTGGTCTCTAAGAGATGGGGGACAGTTAGCCCACCAGTTTCGAAGTTCGATAGCTGTTCTTGTAATTTCAGTCTTCACTAATAGCTGGTCTTTGGTGGTATCCAGGGAATCAGACGAAAGAAGTGACATTCTAGCCATGTAAACCATCAATTCATGAAAGTGGTTCGAATTATTCTAATAAATTAGTTTGAGGGTATGATGTATTGTGGTGGAGAGTTACTTACGCCTTCCGGGTCATATGCAGGAAAGTTTGGAATCACCACTTGTTTTCCTTTCGCGGTTGGTGAACCTGCAATGCTATCCTCAAGCCAGTAATTGCCTTCAAGTAAAGTACCACCCCCCGAAAACAACGAACCAGATACATCCAATAGTGAAAAGAAGCGTGATAAATAATCCGAGGTCTTTGGTCCCCCGCGATACAAAAGTAGATCTCTAGCACCTTGAAGATGTTGCAGCCATTTGCATTCCACTGAATGTGAAATCTACTTGAAGTTAGCTTCAAGCAAAAGTAGACAGGGCGATTATCCAACCTCGTAAACACATAGTAGAAGACAAGCTCCTAGCGTAGAATCTGAACGAGCCACAGTGGGATCGGAAAGTGTTGATTTCAACCCCGCCAGAGCTAAAGAATAGTGCTTTGCAGCAGAAAACCTATGTTGAGTTTCACTTCGGGCCCAATGTCCAGCAGCTACAGCAGCCATGGCGTGTAACAATGCTGGGGACGTGACCGCAAGAGGGACAAGTTGGTTATGAAAAGGATTTCCTTCGCTATCATTCGCATAAACGAGAAATCTACAGCAAAATGTAACAAAGTGATGAAGATATGGCATAGTCGCTCGGTCAACGTGCGGAAACTCGACGACAAAACTCTGACCGCACGGCCTATTCAATTGAATCGTCCGCGGTCGCGACGAGGCTGAAGGAATAAGGCCATACTGGTTCCTTTGAGCATGCAGTTGGAGATCATCACTCCATACACAATTACGTTGCAATCTTGTACATTTCCCACAAGCTGGCTTCGCTTCGTCGCATTTGACTTTGCGTTTCCGACAAGTTAAACAACCTCGGTTTTCAGTGAGCAACACGTGCTGGTGAGACGTGAGGTTGACTGACCTGTTCTGGTTCTGGGAACGGGAGCTTTGATTCCCAGTCCGGGCGCCATCCCATCATTTGATAAAGCTGCTCGTCGCTGGCTTGTCGTCAAATGGTGTTTGTCGCCGTGTGGGAAGAGGTGTTGGAGGTACGGCGGTGTTGGAGATGGAGTTGAAGTCAAGTTGGGGGGAGTGGGCCTTGCTTGCCGGCGGTGACGCTCCGCTAATTCTACGGTCCCAGCTCGACATTGGCTGGAATGCACGGCATATAGGAAATCTGCGGTGTAATTGCAATCACCACCAATTGTTACGAATCAAGATGAAAAAGCAACAAAAGAAAGCATAGCAAGTTTGTTGTGTCGGCAGATTGGCAGTGTGATGTTGTATATGTGCCGTATACTTCAACAATAATCACGACGACAACGACAACGACAACGACAAATGCATACATGTATACACGACAGCGGCGCCTGTATGGGGAAAGTGGATCGCTTGAACCACTACAGTAGTGTTGTCATACGAGACTATTGTACAGTAGCGGTGTCTGGGGAAAGTGAATTAAGAGCGGCTGATCGGCCGCTAACGTACTACTTCTATGCCTGGGTCCACTGTCTATACACTACTTTGCAACTTGATAATATAGGCCTGACAAGTAGGCGCGTTGGGTGCAAGAATAGAAATGCCTCTACAGCTCGAGCCATGTTGGTATTAAGCTAGCTATGTACTACGTCTGGGAATACCTTGGAGCAACGTGAAAGTGGGAGGGCGTTTAGCTCTCCAACCTGCAGATGTTCGTTGCTTTGCCGGCATCCTATTACTTATTATTAGGGACGATCAGATCTCAGCTTCTATCGTATTGATTCTACTATCCGGTTTCAGATCCGGTGCCCCGATTTCTATTTTGAGATTTGACAGTGTCAATCACTCCATCTTTTCTGATCGATCGAGGTCTACATGAGTTGTCACATCCTCGGCTTCCAGTGTAGTTTTTCTGAGATCCTTAGCCTCCTTAGCAAGATAGGCAGCACATTCCACTCTGCTTTTTTCTTCACTGATGAAGAATATCATTACAAATGGGACAAAGGTCAAAGCTGCTACGAAAGGGAAGCCGTGCCATTGATTCCCCGTCCGGTCAGTAATCGCGCTACACACGATCGGGCCGATCCATGCAGACCCCTTGGAAACAATTCCTAAGAGACTGAAGAACATGAATTCTCTACCTTTGGGGACGAGTTCTGCCATGAAGGCCTGCCCATATGAGTATTGGCAGCCAAAGGCGAAACCGTAGAAAACGGCAATAAGCCAAAACTCCCAAACATTGTGAAAGCCGAATTTGTCTGTCCAGATACCGATCATACCCCAGAGAGGGTATAGAACACAAAAGAAGTTAGATATCTGAAGCATCGTCTTGGTCTTCAGTTTAAAATACACCTGAGCGTAATAGAATATATAGACGCAGAGAAGGGCAGACGTCCCTTGCACGAAGAGGAAGTATGTGTTCTTCGTAGCGCTGAATGCGATAGCCTGACTTTGAGCGATAGAGATCAAGGTAAGTGATGTTCCCACTCCGTCTGCAAGGAGGAAGAATGCTATTAGGTATAACGTAGTTTGCTTCAACTGCCATGCTTGCTTGGCTGCGAAGACTGTTTGCTTGAATCCAAAGGTGAATATACTATCGCCTTTGGGAATTGGAGGTCCCGGGCGATTTTTTTCAAATATGAACCACGGAGTCGCGAAGATGATCCAGATTCCGGTACACACCGCCAGTGCTACCGAATATCCCCAATTGTTATTTTGAACAGAGTCTTCGGCATGGAGACCGAACAATGCAGCCAAGGATAGCGCACAGCAAATGAGGAACCCGATATTGTTGTAGGCCCATGATATATTCACGATTCTGGAACGCTGGATCGAGCATGTGTATTCAAACTCCTCTTCAGAGATAGTACCATTAAGTAACTCTTCTTTTGCTTTGTGAACCTCCGGCAAGTCGTGGGCCAATTTTGGAAAGACGGCGTTGAAGAACACATATGACACCCACCATGTCACACCTACATACTTGTTAGTGTTTTGTGGTAGTTGGTTCCGGAAGGAATATGCAACTTACTGCTGAGAATATAGAGAGCCATTGCAATTCTCCATTTTGATGCAGTGGTTACCCCTAGCATTCCAAATTCAAATGCCATGCAGAGCACTGAGAAAACCCGCACAATCCATGGGTTCCAGTTTCCATAATCCGCTAAGCTTCCGATGGAGAGAAAGATCACACTCTGACAGAGGAACCCCAGACCATTGCCTATCAAAATGACTGAGGTGTAGGCCTTGGTTCCCCCATTCCAAAACACATGGCATGGAGCTGTCGGGTCAATGTCACAATTCGAGCTTCCCAGTGGGAGAACATCAGGATTAAAGCCAGCCTGGTAGATCAAGTTCTGGAACAGTAAATTGGCACTATGGCATAGTCAATAAATGTACTAGAACATGAGCAGGATACTCGTACTATTGATACGCGCCGATCCCATTGTTGCCGGCAAAGTAAGCATAATATGAAAGTACTTCTGTTCTGGTGGCAGGAGGGCCAGATTTCTTGCAAAAGTTGAAAATATCCGGTCGGCTGGCACTCGGAATAGGTACCACACGATCTGTTGCAGTTTCAGGGGCCGCTTTTGAATCCGAGTCGTGCTCGACTAGCATCAGGTCGTCTCTTTTCTCCGCCATTGCTAGAGAAGGAAGATGGGATTCAAATCGCGTCAAATGGACTTGGAATGTCGCACCGTCGTCGTCGTGAGCTCGTTTTCACCTGGAGAAGTGATCTCCTATCGAGTCCTAGCAGTAAGATGGAGCTCCTGAGTATTTGACCAGGTAGCCTTGTACCTATGTACCATTACTTTACAAAAGGAACCGCCGCGCTGGCCCGTCGTTGGACCTGATGTTGTGGAACAGAGGCAGTAACCCTCTTTCCGGTAGCCAGTCTGCCGGTTCCCCGCTCACTGAAGGCTTGTGGACAATTAGGTTATCACGGAACGGCACCACGGGAATCCCCGTATACCAAGCCCCATACTTCAGACCTTATTACTTTAGTTGACGTTTGCCGTCCAGCCAAGGTTGAGCCGCGTTGGGATTGCTGGAATGGTGTGGTTCTCCGGGTTCGCTAAAACCCCCTTGACCCGGCCAGCATCTGCACTCGGACTGGCGTGTGGTGCCCCTTTCTTTCTTTCTTTCTTTCTTTCTTTCTTTCCTACCTCTTGTTCCTCGATGTTCAGCCTTCGTCCGTGACTTAATCAGCATGCAATGTTACGAGGAACCTCCCAAGTAGCCTCAATAAGGAATATGGCCAAGAGTCGGTGCGCGTCACCTGAACTACATACAGGTAGCTGCCGATCAGTGTTCACATTCGCACGGAACTCCAAGACGGGAAGCTTTACTATCTTGCCGACGAACAGCTCCTCCACGAGTGGCCGGGCTCCATCATTAACCCGCATTATTATAGCGACGATGTTACTTTACGCAACGTTCAGCTTGTGACTGGCCACACCAGGAGGCCTTCCGCAGGCGAGCCTACTAAGAATAGCCGAGCTTCTGAGGAGTTTGACCATCACACCTCCGTCTCCCATCACTCGGCTAACGGAGCTTCACATGGCCAATTTAATCTTACGTATTGATACACACCCCCCAAGCCAAACTCGGCACGTATGATTGATCCTGGATGAATGGGACTGTAGCTGGTGTTGGACGACGCAGACGTTGGGTACCACGACGTGGTGGAATCCCCCAGGTTTTGACAGTGGCTCGAGTGGTCACCTTCAATAGCATCACGAATCTGGCACGGAATACTCTTCGGTAAGCGTTGAATTTGGCGATGTACAGATCCATACATTGCCGGATTTACTCTGTACTGAACTAGGGAGGTCACGCAAAACGTGAAGACTGAGAGGCTAGCCGTGACCCGCCGATGACCATCATTCCATCTCCACCTTCAAGCTCTTTATTAAGATTCTATCCGCTGCCGTTTCTAAACCTTTGTCAATGTGATATCGCACTTTCCATATCCTAGCTTCTTCCACATATTGACCTTGCGCTGGATCGTAATCCTTTCTTGATGTCGAAACCTCCTCCGTGTGTTATTGGAATCGATGTTGGTGGGACAAACACTGATGCGGTATATCTCCAGAATGAGAAGGTTTTGGCCTGGCATAAAACTCCTACCACACCAGACATTCAATCTGGCGTGGAGACCGCCATTGAGGCCATTATCGCAAAGGCCAGTATCTCGGAGGGTCATGTGGACTCTGTCAAAATTGGCACTACGGTGAGAACTCAAGTTTTGTTTTATATTTCCTCGAGAAGTAATAGACAGCTTAAAGAAGATCTTAGTGGTGTTCCTTTTTTCCCCATCAGGACTGCCTAGTTTTACATATGCGATATGCTGCGGGGGGCAAATGAATCACATTACAAACCAGAGCACTTAAATTAATTGTGAATAGCAATTCGTAAACGCAGTCTTAGAACAGGACTCTAGCAAGCTAGACAAGGTTGCAGTCATTCGTCTATGCAGTCAATACTCCCAAGGATCACCACCTTTCCGTAGGTAAAGCTCTGGCTTCTTGGTAAACGCATAACTAACTTCGAAAGTCGACTTTCCAAAACCGCTCAGGAAATTGGTGGAAGGGCATTATGGATATGTTGATGGAGGCTATCAAGGTGAAACTTTAACATCTGTTCATGTAGAGCTCTGTTGACAGTTGCGTAGTGGATGGTCGAGAAATTCGATCCTTGGGTGTTGAGCAACTAAAGGAACAAGCTGCAATAATAAAATCCAAGTCCATCAAGACGATTGTCATAATCGGGATCTACTCGCCTTCAAATCCAGCCCAGGAGAAGCAAGCACGGAGCATCGTATTAGATGAATTGGGCCCTGGCTTTGATGTTTCCTGTTCACATGCAATTGGACGGCTTGGATTCCTCGAGCGTGAAAATGCCAGCATTCTCAATGCTAGTCTACGGAGATTTGCTCGACATGTCATCGCCGGATTTTCTTACGCAATCCAAAAGCTTGGAAACTGCAAACTATACATTACGCTGAATGACGGCACTCTTAGTAAGGCTGGTACAGCATCGCAATATCCTGTAAGGTGTTTTCGATCTGGACCAACCAACAGTGCGAGAGGTGCGGCGTTGTTAGCGAAGACTTTGAAAACAGACGAATCAGATGATAGAGAGGTCATAGTTGTAGATATTGGAGGGTATGTGCACAATACATCCTCGCAAATTATTATTCTTCTGTAGATGTGCAGTTAACTGATAAACACTGAAAGCACTACAACTGATATATGCGCGCTCCTGAAAACCGGCTATCCGAGACAGTCCGCAGCTTATGTCAAGATAGCCGGAGTAAGGACTAACTTTACCATACCGGACATCCATAGCATCGCTCTTGGAGGTGGCTCAATTGTTCGTATAGGAGATCGAGTCTCAGTAGGCCCGGATTCTGTTGGCGCAAGGCTAGATGTGGAAAGCTTGAAGTTTGGTGGGAAAACTATGACCGTAAGTCGTCTAGAATTCGATTTCAACCGTAACTCATTGTGCTAGGCGAATGACTTGATCGCGGTGACGGATGAGACCGTGGTTTCGAAAGCTATCAAAGAAGCAGGTCTTGCTGAGACTCTTAGAGCACTTGAAGAAGCCATTGACTTTGTGAAAACGAAACAAGGGGATGCAAAGGTAATACTAGTCGGCGGTGGCAGTGTCATTATTCAGGGTAAGATCGCAGGTGTTGGAGAAGTTGTTCGACCGGATTACCTTGAGGTTGCTAACGCAGTCGGGGCTGCCGTATGTATATCTGTAGACTAAAGCAACTTTAAGATTGAATTAACGTTCTGTAGGTTGGAAAGATTAGCGGATCGGTCGAGAAAACTGTCTTGCCGACAGAAAACGTAACAATCCCACAGGAGATCGAAAAATCGAAACTGTTAGCAATAGAGCGATGCGTTGCTGCAGGTGGAGACAGAAAAACTATCGAGGTGGTTGAGATCGATGTCATACCAGTTTCTTACACCATGAATGGCGCTGCTGATATTTTTGTGCGAGTGGTGGGTGATTTAGTGGACGACGACGATGTTGCACCCGATTCCCCAGAAGAAATTCTCCAAGGTGAAATGTTCTATAGAGCAGATTTGTTTCCTGTAACAAGCTCGTCGGGAAATGAAGATATGTCCAAAGGAGCGTCATACGACCTCATAGAACGTATTGATATAAGCTCATATCGGCCGAAAATTGAGGGCGACCTGTGGTATCTTTCGGAAATCGATATCCAATTCTTATCCGATGGAACTGGTATATTGGGCGTAGGGAGCTGCGGTGAACCTTACCCTAGTTATCTCTCCCTAATAGACATTTTACGTAAAGGGGGAGATATAACCGTGAGACGACAATCTACACTTCCTGATGATGCTATTGTTCTCGGGTGTGGGTTCATGGTACGTTTCGAGCCAGCGTAGGTGGGTGAAGCTAACAAAGGGAAATAGGGAGCTCCAAGCGTATACAACGAACGCATCGCAGGCTTAAATGAGTAAGAACATCAATCCTACATCCTCTGCATTATAACTAACGAAGAAATAGAATTACAGACGCTATGAAAGCCGTGATGAAACATACCGGTATCACCACATTTGATGCAACAGTCCCCAATGAAATTGGAGGCTTGAATGCATTTGAAGCTTTACTTGCAGCAAGCCGATTTGGAAAAAGTGTGCTTGATACAGACCTTGTGGCAAGGGCTTATCCAATGATTTACCACACAATCCGCTGTCTAAATGGTGTCCCAGTGACTCCAGCCGCACTCTCCAATGGATCTGGTCAGGATGAGGTAAGTCTATTTCCTTGCAAGGAAAGACGGAATTAACCAACTTCTTGTCTTGCAGATATTCACCGTTTTGGATATGTACGAGGCCGAGGAACAGATGCGACAAGCCTCTGTAAATCTTGGTTCCTTGGGAGGTGTTTGTATTAACCCGATATATGGCGTCGAGGCAAAGACACTGCCGCCGAATAGCTTCTCTCATGGTAGTTTCTCCCCCAATCAGCACGATACTTGCAGCTAAGATATAACAAGCATGGTCTATCGGTCGCAGTATCGCTATTTCTCGCTCCCTCAAACAAGACCCAATAACAGACCTTTTGAAAGAACAAAATGGCATCCTTCTCTTCACTGGGAAGATTGTTTCTGTTACACGAAAGGTCTCTAAAGGTTTTACGCGGGGTAACATCACTGTTGCGAGATTGTCTGAAGAAGAAGCGAGTGAGCTTTATGTGGAGTTCGAGAACGAAAACCTGAGTGCCGTATTGAAAGAGGGTAGTGAGGAGAAGACGTTGGCCGTTTGTCCAGATCTGATTCAGGTAAGTTATTCAACTCTAATCAATAGCAAGTAAGATAGCGTTGTAACTCATCTTGCCTTTAGCTGTTGGATATGGCAAATGGTGCTCCTCTAGGCGTGGCTGACTATAAATATGGTCTGAGAGTATCTGTGATTGCTTTAAAATCACCTCCTCAGTGGTTGACCAAGGAGGGCATGGAAATGGGAGGTCCTAGAGCTTTCGGGTATGTTGAACTGATCTCAAAACCCATTTTGCAGCCAAAATGTATTCAAGTGCTCACTGACTGTACCAAAGTATCGACATGGATTATGCTGGGGTCAGTACTGGTTCTTACGAGCCTCCGAAGTCAGTATGGGAGCTCTTTGGAGATTCATAATGAATTGATGAGAAATATAACATTGTCACTAAAGTCTATTTGCGGAAGGGTGATGCATATGGAAGCGCTTATATAAATACTCACTGAGAAATGATTTTAATTCTTGAGGTATTTCTTGAATCAATTCAAATAGCCATCTCATCAAGAAAAAATTTCAGACTTTTTTTTCTCGAGTTCCATGCTGTTCTATTGAGTAGACTCTGGGAGCAACGCTATCTATTCGGAGCCAGGTACAGCTTTCGGAAAAACATTTCCCTAACCTGGATTCGCCATGAACTAGTTTAGAATATCTCTTGATCCTTATCTATCCCAAATCTAAAGCTACAGCCTATAAGCTCATTTAGTGCGAGTTCTCTGAATATATGCTTTTCTTGATGCATCTATGAAGTGCCAATTTTGGTCTACTTTAACCTAAGTTCACCAATCAGACTGGACTGTAATGTGTAGCAGTGCAAAAGAGCGTAAAAAGGTGAAACAGCTCCAAAAATGGGTAGATTGACACCAACACCGTGTCAATCCTCAAAGGCAATAGGCACAGCTTGGTTCTATACTGAGTTACAAATAGAAGAAGCAACAGGAAGTGGAGGAAATAACCGAAATATGAACTCTTTATCCGAGCCGTGTTCCGAACCGAGGTTCAAACACCACCTGATATTTCGATACAATTAACAGAACAGCACACGGCAACACCATGCGCATCCAGTCTCTGAACCGAGTGCGTCAATCACTGTCTCCAGCAGTAAGACATTTCAGTTCGAAGCAGTCAGAGTCCACTAATCGGCCTTTTCGCTATTTCCCTCATGGCTTCACAATACCATCTCCAAGCGCTTCACCAGCAGCCTCCAGACCACCCATTGAAGAATCCCATATAAAACATAGCCCAGTCTCCAAGCACCTTGCCTCAGGATATGAACTTGGGGGCCACTTGAAGAAGATTCCAGAGTCGCTAGAAGCATTTGATGAAAACGGACTCATGCGATGGGGCGCTGTGGGCATTCCCTTAACAATGATCACCAGTACACCAAGTAATAATACCTTTACCCATCGCCTGTAAGTTCCACTCAGCTCCAGTACATTTGGTTTTGCTAATCGAATAGTCCAAATTTATGGCTAAGGTGAGAAGGACAATCATGTGATTATTCTTTGAAATTCACATCTAATTCGCTAGGGATAATTGCCGTTGTGAGAAGTGTGTCAATAAGGATACAATGCAAAGAGCTCTCGACACGTTTGCGGTATGAACATATTACTGCTTATTTTACTTACCTGCTAATTTTGTAAGATTCCCGAAGATATAATGCCAAAAGAAGTAGTCACAGAGAAAGAAGGATTGAAGGTGACATGTATGTTAAGAAGAGCATGTAGATAAGCATCACTAACAGCTAAGGGTCCAATGATAATCACATCAGCGTATATCCCTGGGAATGGCTCTATAATCACAGAGAATCCAGAAACTTAGCTCCAAGTCCAGCAAAATCCAATGCAGATGAGTAAGTTCATGTTTTATTTGTTCCAAGTCATGGCTCAAAAATATGCAGAACAATTTACTGGGACTCTAAAATCGATCTCGATCCGCCATCGGTTCATTATGATGAGATCATGGCCTCTGATGCGGGCGTTGGGGAGTGGACTGCCAAAATTCGTAAATTCGGCTTCTGTTTGGTGGATGGAAGCCCTGTCGATCCAGAAAAGACCAAAGAGCTCCTTGAGCGTATCGCATTTATTCGTCTCACGCACTATGGAGGGTTTTATGATTTCACTTCTGACCTCACCATGAAGGATACAGCCTACACATCTCAGGCTCTTGGTGCTCACACCGACAATACTTACTTTACAGATCCTTCTGGGCTTCAAATGTTTCACATGCTTTCTCACGAAGGAGGCACTGGAGGTGCCAACTTTTTTGTTGATGGATTCCACGCAGCACATATTTTGAAGAAGACTCATCCTGAAGCTTATAAAATTTTGGCAGAGACTCCAGTTCCATGGCATGCTTCCGGAAACGATGGAATTACCATTACTCCAGCTAGGAATTTTCCAGTCTTAAACATGGATGATGCCAGCGTGAAATCCAACATGGGGCTGATGCAGGTGAGGTGGAATAACGACGATAGGGGCGTGATGCCGCTCGAATCGCACTCGCAAAACTCGGCCGAGCTATGGTACCAAGCCGCTCGTGAATGGGACAAAATTGTGAAACGGAAGAGCATGCATTTTACCGTACAGTTGGAGCCGGGCCGCCCTATTATCTTTGATAACTGGCGTGTGCTTCATGCTCGTGAAGCCTTCACTGGAGCGCGTAGGATGTGTGGAGGTTATATCAATCGCGACGACTATATTTCGCGCTGGAGGAACACCAACTATTCGCGGGAAGAAGTAATGGCGCAAATCCTTTGAGGTTTTGCGACGATCAAGGATACAGGCATTATACCAGAAGAGATATCTGTAGCTAGATACTGTAATAATGTCTTACTCATTGTGTTAGAAGCTTTGTGGGTTCCTTCGTCTTCATAGAATAGAAGCTCTAGTCTTCCGAAGCCTGGGCGAAAAGTTCAGGTGGATACAGCAATTGATCAGTGCTACTGAGGGAGGACAAAACGAGCCTAACCGTAGCACAAAAATGACATATTAAATATATACGCCCCACGTTACGCAATTCGTCCCCTCCTTTATATTCCCATTATTGTCTGGCCGGCTTGTTCTATTCAAGCCTATGCCACCATGTTCAATTGCGCTAGCGACTTTCCGGATATCTTTCCTTCACCAAGTCATTAGGTGTGCCCTTCTGTATCAGCTTGTGCTTATGTTTGCCTATCCTCTCATTTTCCTCTCTAGTAAACAAAGTATGACTACAGCTGATCTATACTGATCCTTTATTGTATAAATCGCAATTAATTTGGCGATAGAGGAGTCTTACTGCTGCGGCAACAGCAGACATGAGTTGAATAGGTTACGAGAGAATCTGCTTGGCCGAAGCTTTATGTTAGCACTCCGAAAGTGAAGTGCCAGAAGATATCAGTCTAGCTAGAATAGGAAAATAGAGGAAAGTGTGAAATATCTTTGCTTTAACATTTTGTGATATTTAGGTAGTATACATCTACAGATCCACAGTCTTGCCCAGCTTTGCACTCTCCTTAGCTGCTTCGATTATTTTCAACACATCCCTAGCTTCACTTGCCTTTACAGGCACAGCAGCTTCTCCGCCTCCCTCAATAGCTTTCGCAAAAGCAGCATACAGGGTAGCATATGTCTCGGGTTCCACATTTTTGTACACGCTCTTCTTTGGTTTACCATCTTCCAGGACGGTCAAAGTTCCAGAAGCGTCACTACTCTCAACTCCAAAGCCTTTATCTCCTGGCTTCATTCCAGCCTTTAGTTGATCTTCTTGAACATCTAGGTTCAGTTTGCGGAAGCTGCCATGGCTTCCTCTGACCCAGTATCGTAACTGCTCTGTTTCAATCGCTAATACCCCTGCTTTGGCGGTTACCAGCGGGCCTCCTGGCCCGTATCCAAGTATCACTGTAATGCTGTCAGGCTCCGCCTCACCATCGTTTCTTTGATTTGCGAAGATGCCCGTCACCGTCTTTGGCTTTCCGAATAGCACGAATGCCTGATCAAGTAGATGAGTTCCAAGATCATACACCACACCACCGGCATGATCCATCCCAAGAGTACCTTTCCAAGTTTCAGGCTTAGCAGGCTTATACCGATCAAAATGCGTATTGAACTCAACAACTCGTCCTAGTGTTCCGTCCTTAATCAGTTTCTTCACAGTCAGGAAATCGGAATCCCATCGCCGGTTCTGATATATGCAGATCAATTTCCCGGTTTTCGCAGATAAATCAATGAGAGTTTGAGCTTCTGCGGATGTTGGTACGAAAGGCTTCTCGACAATGACATGCTTCCCAGCCTCAAGAGCGGCTTTCGTGAAGGAGAAGTGGGTATCAGGTGTAGTTGTTATGGCAATGATATCAATCGAGGGGTCGGCGAACGTCTCTTCGGCTGAATGGTATATTTTCACTGAGGGGTGGTCTTTGGAGGCGTCATCGGATGGTTTTGGTGTTCGTTGGACGATCGAGTGTAGAGTGAAGCTGGGTGTAACTTGGATAAGGGGAATGTGGAAGACTTTGGCGGACATGCTGAAGAAAGATTAGTTGCTAGGTAATCCGGGGAATGGAATTGAGAGACTAACCCGTAACCAATTACTCCGACATTGAAGGATTTTCCAGCCATATTGTTTGACGTGCAGTACGAAGTGGATTTCAATTCCTTAGAGTAGTTTGCGGAAAGAGCTATAAAGGCAAAAGAAGATGGTTCAAAATTGGAGATGTGGAAGAATCTGCCGAACACGACCTTACAGACTTATATGTACCTACCTTTGTCAGTCGGCTTGCCCCTCGGTGCTTCTCTAACATGACGATGCGGGTGAAATGTGGAAGTGGGACAAACTCCCCCTCCGCCAAGCATGCCAAGCTCGGATTCAATCCGACGAAAGCTTGTTTCTCCCAATCGTGCGGTTCATCGCCAGTATTGTAGAAACGATTAGGGGAGAAAATACAAGAGAAACGCCTGTAAAAATTCATGAGAACTTGCTGAGATTGCTGAGTAAAAAAGCACCGATAGAAGTGCCGATGATCTTACCAATCGATCAATTAGCCTTTGTGAAAAGACATAGATTTGGAAAGGGTGCTTCGTAGACAGTCTGCACCTTTGTCAGGAGAGAGTAATGCTCCGCAATATTGATGAAGATCAAGTGCCTCACAACTGGTCCGATGGGCATGTAATCAAACATTTTCGCAAACGATTCGATTTCATATTCGCACCTCACGGAACCCAATCATTGCCCATAACTTCCAGGTATCGCTTCAACGCCAAAAAGATCGAGTTGCCCTTCCTTTCAAACTGATTGTATAGCAACCAGTCCATTCCATAGCTACCTCATATTCGAATGTGTAATCGCCAGAACATAAAATCGAAAGCAATTTAACGTCCATTCTCTCCCTTGATCTCAGCATTTAAATCTCCATACCCTTCTCCGGTCTTGGTAACCACGGCCTTCTTGCCGTTGGGTAGTGCGAGCTCACTCTTGCCCATAACCTTGACCGGCACAATCGTATAAATCCATCTCGCAATTAAGAAGCTGCTAACGGCCCAGATAAAAACTGCGATGCCAAAGCTACCAGTGATAAACAAGGTTGGTACGAGGATCAGTAGTGCGACACCAATCCAGAAGATAGAGAAGATGAGTGCGGTGACGAGGGAGAGGAGAAGGGTGCCTATGGTGAATGATAGGAATATTAAAATCGGAGTCGCGGAGAAAATAACTTGAGTGGCAAGGAAAGTCTGGCTTGAGTTAGCATGACCAATAGATACTCCAATTGGCCTGACTTACAGCTAGAATTGGTTGCTCGTTGGCAAAGGTTGCAACATTGCTGTAGAATTGCGACCTGGTCTCAGGGCTGACAACGCGATCGGCGAGCCGGTACACGCGTCCAAAGACGCCCGAAGCGGTATTCTTGACGCCCATTTTGATGTCGGATCTGTAGAGTGCACTAGAAGATGGAGGGAGATGTTTGGGAATTGTTCGGGGTTCTTGCGATGTGTGCAAAGCTGTTCTACGTTTGCCAATTATTCGAAGTTGTACCAACCAGCCCAGCCCCTCCTGCCCCCTGGGTGCGCGTCATTACTTGGCATTTATTGGATTTGTTCAAGAACAACTTTCTGGAAGTTAAATTTTAAGATTAAATTAGTTGTAAAGGTAGCTAAATATATTACTACAGATTGTTTGGATATCAAATGTCTATTCGGCCTTCACTGTGGTAATATGAATTTGGAAACTGATCATGACCAATGTTGCTGATAGTAAGTAACTCGCAGCCATGAACCTTCTATCAATAATTATGTGCTGTTATATAAAGAGAGAGAGAGAGAAAGGATAAGGAAAGGTCGCAGCTGAAGGTACAACAGCAACTCAACAGGCACTCCACGTAATAGTCTAGAATTAGCATCCAAAATACAACCTTAACACACAGGACATACAGACATACTTTGAGCAATTAAATGTATGGCATAACACCATCAGTTCTAGTATCGTACATGGCCAACTCAATCCTCTTCTTAGTAGGGTGTTTTTCCATAGCCATTAACCCTTTTCTTATATTGAAGTCTTAATTTCAAAATCTGAACCTTCTTATTTTGTAGTTTCCTATGTACAGTAGTATCAGAGCTGTGTTAAGACAAGACAAGTTTTGGGTTGGATTATGAGTATAACAGTGATTAATTTATTTTTCCTCTTCTTCCTCTCTTGTCATTCTCAACTTTGCGAGACTGCAATGATCTCTTTGATCCAGGGTGCAACCTTTTCTGCCATAGTCTCACTATGGGCTTTGACTGTTAGCTTCCCTTTCAACAATATAAACTGAGACTCACTGATGCAAAATGCGTGACCAATGCCATTTTTATCAACCACCATCTCCGGCTTCGAGGAAAATTCATCACCCGGCTGTCTTCCCCTGGCAGATATCAATGAATCTCTCGTATGGTTCGCGACCCAATGATCCTATACAATGGTTAGTACAAAAACACTAGTTCGGTGGGAACTCATACTGTTTCTGCAAAATAAAAGAAGAGTTTAAGTGCTTTAGTCTTAGACTTAGCTTCGTCACTTATCTGCTCGACTCCCCATATCTCGTCGTCCCACTTGTCATCCGTGATAGTGTTCATCTCGTCATGTGCCATTTGCCTATCAATATTACTATATATTTCGTTGGGTTCAGCTTAGCACACTTACAAGGCTTGCCAGATACCCATACTACTCTTCAAGAATCTCGTCGTGACTGCTGCAGCATGGTCTGGCATACCCATCACTTTACCAACCAGCCACTGTAAAGCAGAAATTGGTAAAGGCCAAATGAGTCCCTTTGCGACCAAATGAATTGCTCGAGGAAGTCCAGCAACACGAAGGAGAGGGGCTGCTCTGACTCCCGACTGGCTTTCAGCAAGTGCCATCACAGTGGGCATTAGCAAGATGCCGCCGATAACATTGGGAGACGAAGAGCCCTTCGGAAGGCGTTGAAGAAGCTCGAGTAATATATAAGTACCAACCGAGTGGCCCATGAGTGTAATACTGTCGTAGTCCTGTCCCCGTCGCGGACCAGATGGAATCTTCTGTTCATTTAGAAGCTTCAGCCGTGAGACTATTTGATCTTCCAAAGAATATGGAAGTCCGGTGGTTTTGAGAGGACCATCATTGTCGCCAAATCCATCCAATGATTGCCCGAAGACATGAACTACCTCAGAATCAGATGTGGTGGGGTCTTCAGTTACTAGCTGGTGTAAGGTCTTCAAGAATGCGTCGTAGTAGCCTATTAGTCCAGGGTTGCCCGTAATGTAAAATATGAGATGATATGACGCCGCTGGATTCTTTGAAATTGGACGAATGGAAATCTGCGAAGCCATTGTTGGCAAGTTCGATAACGGCTAGTTGATGAGCCTAACAACCACGCAATCGAAGACGGTCTGAAAAGGACAGCCCACTTGTCTACACGTTTATGTTATAGAGATGAAGGTAGAACAATTAACCCAGCTCGATCTCGTTGAGACTGCAAGCCCAATTGTATCGCTAGTTTCTCTTACAGCCCTAGACGACATCATTATAAATGTATTCATTTATCCTTAGGAAGCCGCGCACGAAGTCAAGACTACGGTGGCCGAGCACAAAAATAGTATAGTATCAACAAGACTCAATCAGGATCAGGTGAAGTTCGCTACATTGACCTTACAAATAACAGCGTCAGTCGCAACTTTCTACAGGAATACAAAACGGACGAAGAAGGTACAAGATAGCTACTTTCAACTCGTTTCTCGATTGAGGTACATTTCGACCAATTTATAAACCACACGTGATGATAACTAAGCGAAGCCCCTGAAAGCCTCAGTTTATATTTAGCATAATTTATTGAAATATAAATGTGAAGGTTTGAGTTAGGTGAAAGTCATCGGTACTGGCACCAAATTCAATCCTTCGAGTTTTAAGGGGGTGAGAGCGCAAGAGCACCTGTTCTCTCCTGCTCTAATGAATCGGTTTACCGGAGTGCTTCTTGATGATGACTTCGACAAGATCGAACTCGGTGCTGAGGAGCATTTTGATATTTTCTCATTCTAATGAAAGAACATTGGTGACTCTTTATCTTCTTCTGTTAAGGAAACTTTGATAGCAGCTCAGTGATTTTGTAATCGTACTCACAAAGTTCTGTATTCGCCTGGCCGATTCTAATCATCCATGCTAGCAGGCTAGGAGTGTTTGACAATTGATGGAGTGAGGACCACATTATATGAAAGTCTTGTAGATTCAATTAGGGCTTTGCCCATTCAGATTGTAGAACAATTACAATACATTACAGCCCATTATCCATCCTCATAAAATTCCCATCCTAAGGTGTCTGACATAGACATACGCCAGATCCACCAATTTACAACCCACAAGCGCTTGCTGGCACCTCTGCCCAAGCAGCATCCACGCGACCCACCTCAACAGCACGACCTCCAGTTAACTGATTCAATGCCGCTTCAGCAATGTTAAATCCTTCCGCTGCGTGGTCGACAGCAAGAATATTGATACTCCGTCCTTCGAAAGTCAAACTGTAACATTTGCCACAGCTGGCTGAGTTCCAGCCCTCAACTGTTGAGGCACCTCCAATCAAAGGGAATTGTGGTAGAGAACCTTGGGTGGTGAAGCCTCTGGTGAGGAGGCCGTGGGAACCGTCACTGCAGCTAACATCTGCCAGAGAACGAGAACCTGCATCGTAACCTGTACTGCGAATTAGCGCCATAGATAATGGAAGTTCGCCGCGAATTTAGGAGCAGGAGGCTTCTTAGGAGTCGAGACACAGTAAATTCAAATTTGAACAAACATGATTCTATCTCAGTCTCGCTCTTGGACTCTCCATTTGTCAAAGGACTTGGACTTAAGAAATAAACTTACCCGGGTCGTAGGAAACAGTGATTGCAGAAGCGAGGGCTGGGAGGATGGAAAGAATAAGTGCTTGGAACTGCATTGTGATGGTTGTTTGGGTGTTTTTAAAGAGCTCAAAAAATCTTAATTAGGGTATTGAGTTGGATTCAGGATAATGTTTGGTGAAATAATTAATTGATGAGAGTAATGAGATTTAAGATGTAGTCTAGAGCTCATACTTATATGTTTTCGTAATTGTGTTTGCGGACATGCTTGAATGGAATGCCTTGACCTCTCGTATCACCTGATCGACACCGTGTTTGACTCAGATTGACAAGTCGTTTCTATTCCTGTTTCCTCACAAGACCGCTCTTATGACGTTACTTAAGGCTGAAATGCCAACAAAATATTCGTAAGTTTCGTGTATGCGGCTAACCCTCTAAATTTGTGGGGATCCACCCCTGCGATGAACCGCAATCACGAGGCTTGGTATCGGCAGTGAACAGTAGATCATTTACTGATGAATAAGAAGGGTCACCGCGACATGAGCTATCTAAAAATATAAATGCTTGAACGAGTACTGGCTAATATAACCTTGAAACTTTGTGAATAATAAAGGTGATGTTCCTTTTGTCGCTGATGTCACACAATGATACCTAGTTGCATATATCTGTGCCATGGAGAGGTTAATTAAACCTACTGCTAGCATTATTCTGTAACCAACAGGAGCTCTGCGGTTTGAAATGCCTATAGTCCAGTAACAAAACTTATTAGGTTTAGATAAAAAGGCATCTGTTAAGGGGCTGTATTACGGTGTATGAGCTAACATTTATATGCCGTTGCTAATTAGGTCTCTCAAATGGTATGCCTTCTTCTCAGATGACCCCAGTAATTCATGTTAAACCCTTTCGACAACCATATTTACTAACGTCAGCATTCACTATGTTATTCATTAACGCAACCAGGTGGAATGGATCACGCGCTGTTAAGCGAGTGAAAAGGGGCTCGCAACTTGGCATAGGGGGGAAAAGGTCCTTAACCTTTTTTTTTGGCAGAGATCAGTACCAATCTTTACTCTTCCAGAGACTTTGATGCATCTCGACGGTACCAATACCTCATGCAATGTCTCAGGTAGAATAATCGGAAAACTAGAGTAGTTTTAAGTGGAAAAAACTTTACCACATAATTTACGTCAGGACCAGAATAGGCCAGATTTATCGATAACTTGTCTAACTGTCATCAGGGAGGCGTTCTTCAGAACTAGTTGCTCCGCTAGGGGTCCTATAACTATATCCTAATTCTTAGAACTTCAAGTCATCTTACAGTAGTCGATTATCTGGATACCTGTGTTGAAATCTTTGCGTAAGCTGAGATGGACATTGATAGGAGCTGAGAGCAAATCTATTTGCTAAGTCACCTCGTATGTTCTGGAGTGTAATCACATCCTTGATATATGGAAGTGATAGTTGCGCAATGTTTTTAAGTGGATTGGACAGCCGACAACATCTCCTGCATTACCTCCAAACTTAGGATTTACCTAATTTAACAAATAAAAATTTAGTGTAGCCTATTCCATTTCCAATTATTCACAGAGTTGTTGTATTAATGGTCGCTGATCATAGACAACCAGATAAAAAGATGTCACATTAATCGCACGTGATATCGATAATGCCAAGATATATCCCAATTGAACTCGCCGTGATTAAAGTATAGCCTAGCTACGCCGCAAACTCGATGGGGAAGTACGTTACTCTTTGAGTTCTCTCGTGCCTCGGTTGCCATCTTGCAAATAACAAACAATCTGCTCTTCGATGTCAATTTTCATTTGAGTCAAGTTCTTTACCTTCGACGTGATGCCGTCACCATTACAGTTTATATTTGCAAATTCGCCGCAATTCCAGATCGCTATAGACATTCCATCTAGATGCACACCAGAGTCTGACAATGTGTTTGGCCCTTTCAGCGGTTGTCGTTTTGATTTCACACTTTTTTTTGAGCAAGCCGTACTCTCGGTTGTCCCAGCCATAATCCTCCTCTTGACGGCTCCTGTTAGAATTATTTATTTATGGAAACAGAACAAAAAAGTCGTTAAAAACAGTGCCGCGCTTGTGAAATTGGTAAGTAAATCACTTTGGGAGTGAAGTAAGCTAACGATGCACAAGGCTTTGAATATAGTTTCCGTATTGCTTCAATTAAGCCTATTGATTCTATGGGCCTTTTCTCCAGTCTCTAGAACAGGAGTTTCTATCTTCTCGGTAGCTCTGACACTATCTGTTGCGTTATTTATACTCCCATTGTCTTTCCTTGAACACAGCCGCTCAATTAGGCCTTCTTCCGTGTTGTCGATACACTTTCTCATTTCGGCAATTTTGGATTTAGCTCAAGCTAGAACGCTACATATCAGAAACTCGAACGCTGCAATTACTGTGGTTTTCATAACTATTATTCTGCTGAAATTGGTCCTACTCGTGGCTGAGGGGTGGAGCAAACAATCTATTCTGAAACCTGAATATCAACTACTCTCACCCGAGGCGACTAGCGGGATCATTAATCATACTTTTCTATGGTGGCTCAATGACTTATTCAGGAAAGGAACTAAATCAATCCTAACACCGCAAGATCTACATGACCTGGATCCGATTCTTGCATCTGAACAGGTGGGTGGGAAATTGAGAGAAACCTGGGCTCAACGATGTATGTGTTTGGCTGCTTTCGTGTACATCCACAGATTTCTGACACTCAATAGCTTTACCTGAAGGCCGATTTTCTCTTGTGTTTGCAGCATGGAAGGCATTCCGTGGACAGTTTGCCTATTGTTTGTTCCCACGGCTATGTCTCATTGCATTAATTTTCACTCAACCGTTCCTTATCACAAGTGTTTTAAATCTGCTGGGAAAACCAGAGAATGATACCACTCACAGTAAAGGCTTGGGATTAATTATAGCAACAGGGCTCATCTACCTTGGCATTGCAGTAAGTTGAAACGCGAATGTCTCTATCAACCTAGCTGACCAAAGAATTTATAGATCTCAAACCTACATAGTACTTACAGCCTCTTACGCTTCAATACCATGTTTCGCGGAGCTATGATATCGTTGATATATGAACGTACTCTTCATGTCAAGGATGGTGTGGTAAAAGATTCGGCAGCATTGAGTCTCAGTGAGAAATCTATAGATTCTTTGTCTCACATCCAGAAACGCTGACTTTTGGGATTACAGTGAGCACTGATGTTACCCAAATATGTTCTTGCATCGAAGATGTCAACGAAATATGGTCTCGCGCTATTGAGTTTGCAATCGCACTCCCTTTATTGACCAGACAACTCGGGTGGGTTTCGGTCGTTCCATTGATTGTGATTGCTGGTAAGCAGTTCTATAACCAAAGAGAATGCTAGGCTGAAATGACATAGGACCATTCTATGGGGCTGCTCTTGTAGCAAAACATATACCTGGACGTCAAAAGGCTTGGGTAGACGCTACACAGCGACGACTTGCGGTTACAAGCTCTATGCTCCGAGATATGGATGGCCTTAAATTGATGGGACTTAATGAAGTTTTAGGGGAGGCAGTTCAAGATGAGAGAGTAGTCGAGACCAAGAAAAGGAATAGCTGGGTATGGATGATTGTCTGGAAAAATGCTATTGGTTGGTAATGCCGAATTTTGTGTGAGTAGTGCTAATATGTGACAGCGAATTCCCCTAGCGTGATGGTTCCCGCAGCGACATTCTCTGTATACGCTATACAGGCGTACCTACAAGGCACAGAATCTTTGAATACCGTACAGGCATTTACTAGTCTTGCATTAATCCACCTCTTAACTACGCCTACCGCGATATTGCTTCAGGCAGTTCCTACTGCTGCATCTAGTATTGGCTGTTTTGATCGAATTCAAAATTATCTACTGTCCGAATCTCGTGTAGATGGAAGGATTATCTTGCCAAAGGTCATGGCATTAAGCGGAATTGCTGGCGAACATGAAGATAATGTGGCTGAACCATCTCCAGAGACCTTGATGGTAGAAATTGAGAACGCAAGTTTCAGACCAGCAATCGATGCAGAAATAGTTCTTCCAGCTGTCAGCCTCCAAATACGATGTGGAGCAACAGTCATGATCACTGGACCAGTAGGAGCTGGCAAGACAACTCTTCTCAAAGCCATCATTGGAGACATACTGCCGGACAGTGGAGCAGTTTATGTTAAAACTAGAAAAATGGGTAAGTTCATATTGGGTGGCTATACACCTATTTGTTGAGGGTAAAAGTATTGCGTAAGCTCAAAAATAGTCTCATATTGTTCGGCAGATTCAGAAGCGTAAGACAAAAGATTAAAGGAAAGGCAAAAAAGCGTCAAAAGTGGTATTAAACCATGCTACTAACTTTTCAGTGTTGGTAGGCAACTGTCAAGCTTTTGAATCTGTCAAGCAGTCTGAGATATTGAACAAAGTGCGAATAGCTGTAACCGCACCAGGTGGTTGGCACTACTTAAAAGTCTGTAACATTCTAACGCATAGCAGCATACTGTTCTCAATCACCGTGGCTACAGAGCGGCACCATCAGAAGGGCAATTTGTGGGGTTTCAGAAGATAAATTAGTCGACGAAGAGTGGTATGAGACAGTTCTAGATGCTACCTCACTCACATATGACTTATCCAGTCTGCCCAAAGGTGATCTCACCTTGATTGGAAGTCGTGGAATAACCCTATCCGGCGGGCAAAAGCACCGTGTAGCTTTAGCAAGGGCTCTCTTTTCAAGAACCGATATCTTCATTTTGGACGACATATTAAGTGCGCTGGATAAGAAAACCGAGAGGGTAGTTATAGAAAAGCTGTTTGGCACCAGGGGCCTTTTTCGTAGGATATCCGCAACGGTTATAATGGTTACACATTCAAGTATGTATCTTCAGGTTAGAAGCTTTTAGAATCAGACTAACCAGCGTCTCAGCTCAATATCTCCATTTAGCAAATCAAGTCATCGTTATCCCCGTCGGCCCCGGGCAAGAAATACAATATGGCAAATATCAAGACCTTCAGCAATCCCAATTACTGGTGGGATTAGCTAACGAGGAAACTACTAAAGAAGACAATGATGATGCAAAGGTAGAACAGGCCTTTCTGGCCACTTCAGAATTCAAAGAATCAGGCGAGGCTCTAGATCTGAAGAGGAAGACTGGGGACTTGGCAGTCTACAAGTACTATTTCCGGTCTGTTGGGTTACTCCCAATGGCAGTATTTATGTTTTTCGTCTTAGTTGAGTTATTTGCAGAGACTTTTAGTAGTAAGTAACTATTTTAGGATAGAAAACTATTCTAACCGGAATATCAGAAATATGGCTGAAATGGTGGACCGATGTTCACGGAACTCATATATCATTATACATTAGCGTATATTTCTTCCTTGGGTTAATATTGGTGATTGGAATCGCTGGGTATATATGGTATGTTGATCTAAACTTTTGTCATTCTTCTTGATATCAAATTGACCAAGGAAGGGCTTGTAATATTTGGATCGGTGGTTCAACGGGCATTAAACTCCGTAAGTCCAGAGAATCCCTAGTCAAATATTCACTTTTTAATAGCAAGTGAATACTGCTTACTTAGAGCTGTCTACTCGATAAGCGACATATTTATCTAGCGGCTTGCCATTGACGTTCTTGTTACGACATCTACCCACTCGTGAAATTTGGGATTTAGTTTGATGCAGATGCGACTAATGTAGCAAGCCCCCAAGAACGGGGATTCCTTCAAGTTCCGATGAGTTGCGTTGTTCAATTTAACCAGAGCCGGATCTTATGAAATAGGTTTCTAGGGGTGACTGTGTAGATGTTGTTCCAAGAGCTTCGATGGCAAATCCCAAGATCACACCTCAAAATATATACTTCTGGAATGCTACAAGGTATTTTGAAATCAAGCAGACTGACGCAAAAATCTCAGATCGTGTTCTCCTGGATAGTATTATCAAGTATGAACTACTTTTAACTCCTCCAGGGAAGATTGTTCTGACATAGTATAGGGCGCCTGTATCCTTCTTCTCGCAAACTGAAACAGGAGCTATTCTCAGTCGATTCAGTCAGGATATGAGTATGATAGAGCTCTCATTGGCCACTGGCGTTCTAACGACTGTAACAAATTTATTCGGGGCCATAGGTGCAGCTGCACTTCTAGCTACAGGATCCCCTCTTGTTGCGCTGACCACTCCCTTGTTCATCATATTTGTATACTTTCTTCAACATACCTATCTACTCACATCTCGTCAAATTCGACTGCTCGACCTAGAAATGCGGAGCCCACTCTATTCACATTTTCTGGAAACAATCGAAGGACTACCTACAATTCGGAGCTTTGGGTGGCAAAGGGAGTTTATACAAACAAATATTCGCTACCTTGATGGGTCCCAGCGACCTTATTACTTCTTGTTCTGTATTCAGCGATGGCTATCACTTGTATTGGATCTCATGGCTACAGCCATGGCAGTTTTGGTAGTTGGGCTAGCGATTAGGTACCGACAGTTGACAGATCCTGGTTCCCTTGGTGTTTCCATGACGAGCGTTCTGGGCTTCAATGTCAGTCTCTCGCAATTCATCAACGGCTTTACATTGCTAGAGACGAGTCTAGGAGCCATATCACGGCTTCGGAACTTTGTCAATGACACGCCTGCGGAAGCTAAGGTAGATGAAGTTGAAGAACCTCCCCTCGACTGGCCCACCCGAGGACTTATCGAAATCAAAAACGTCACTGTGTATCACAAGTACGAGTTAATATCGCATTTAACACTCTAGCTAACTTTTCGCAGTCCTTCTTCCGCCCCGGCGCTACGAGACGTAGCATTAACTTTTCTTCCGGGTCAGAAAGTTGGTATATGTGGTCGCACTGGGAGGTTTGTATCCTGTTTCCTATCTAATTGAGAACTGTGGCAACTAACACATTGTAGCGGTAAATCTACATTGCTATCGACAATCCTCCGCACTCTTGACTTCTCCTCTGGGAGTATACACATTGATGGTGTAGACGTCTCTACACTTCCACGCACAACACTTCGTCGTCATCTAACCGTAGTCCCTCAATCCCCAATTCATATTCCAGGCAGCCTCCGCCAAAACATCGATCCACGATCCCAAGCTACCGATCTAGAGATTGATTCCGTCCTCCAGAGGGTACAGCTGCTTGACATCGTCCAAGAACGAGGTGGTCTTTCGGCAGAATATTTACCAGACTCACTCTCCAAAGGCGAAGGACAGCTACTAGCATTAGCTCGAGCAATGCTACAAAAAAACAAGATTATTCTTCTTGACGAAGCTACTAGTAGTGTTGATGCTGAGACTGATCGGATTATGAAGGAGGTTATTAGGGAAGGTTTCCAAGAATGCACCGTCATCACGGTTGCGCATCGACCGGCCACAATTTTGGATTCCGATATTGTTGTTGTTTTAGAAGCGGGGAAAGTAGTCGAAGTTGGAAACCCGAGAGAGCTAATGTTAAAGGAAAGCGGTTTGAAGGATTTGCTGAGTGGTGATGATCGCAAAATGTAAGGAGAATTCGCTTCTTGGCTCCAGCAAATTTAGACCAAAGAATTGCTACAATGTTTGGCGTTGTATTAGATCATAGGCAGGTAAAACTGTAATTCTATAAAGTCGAAATCTATTCATTAACATAGGAATTATCAGATGCCTGCTCCGCTTTTGGAATCGTGAAGTTGGCAATTTCCCACGGTACCGGAGTAGAAACATTGTATCAATTCCTGACATTTATACTGCCCTCTTCAAAGGAGCTCACGTCGACGTTAGGTGGACATTGTATATATCTGGACCACGATTTAATTTAACTGTATAGCATGGTTCATTCTGTTAAATTTTCGGGTAGTCGACAGCAAGGCTGCTTGCTGTACAACAATTCCTCTAATTAATGGAATCCCTACAGTAGACACGATGGTATGCATTCAACTAATAATTCTCCGATTTCTCAGGGACAGGGATCCAATCAATTTCCTATGAATAGATCATTGAGATTTCATTCCATTGCTGATCGATTCATGCACATGTCCGCCTTGTTGCGTTGATCCTGGGACGGCATGGAACGTGGCATGAACCGGCCCAGCAGAAGGAACCGGAAGAAGCAAATAGCGCCCAACTAGAAGCCATTAACTTCGCTTTGACAACGCCATACACAAAGAAGTGTCAGAGGTATCTCACACTCCTTGACCGTGATGTGAGATGAGATGAGGGTGGAACGGGTTCGCCCCCAGACCATGAAATATTGGTCAGAGGACGCAACCACGCGCGGTGAATTAATATACAAATCTGTGCCCCAACATATACTAAGCCGTACCGCTCTTGGGGTCCAAACTTCAGTAAACGATGCACTCCTTTCTTATATAACTGAAAACCTTTCCTGTATCACTAAAAACAATTGTACCAGAGGACTTCGCAGAATGAAGCTTTCAAGATGCCCTTAACGTCTAGCGAGGGTAGCCTATCACCAGCCTCCTTGTCTTGTCCGCAATCCTTAGCGAGCAGTTCCTGCATGATTCCTCTCCAATTACCCCTTCACACTGCATTAGCACCAAAATCCAGACGTAGCTCCGAATACCATCCCTTTTCGAATTCACGCCCATTTCAACGAGTCCAATTACTTCACCATTCACGCCAGCACCACCGGACATACAGCGAACCCCAAGTGCCTTGCGCCCTCACGGCACCGTTCCAACGGCTTCATCAAGTGGACCGACGACCACCGAAGCTGGGCCATCCTCCATAACAAATGAGCCTGCGAACACCAACTCCCAGATTGCGCCTCCGAGTTTCCAGCCTCCGTATCCATCACCATCGCAGAATCTCCCGTCGCCAACTGCTGACGAGTCACAACTACCAGTGACGAGCCCGAATCGTTGGAGTTTGCGAAACGCCTTTGTTGGTCCCCGGAACCCTGACTTCTCGACTCCTTTCCGAAGTCGTGCTCGTACTGGCAGCAGTGCAACATCTCGACCGCGAAGAACAAGCGCTGCACGACTGTGGAATCCGACAAATTCTACCCCCAGGGTTTATCCGCAGCCCTCCCAACAGGAATCTATACCACGAAAGCAGGACAGAGCATTTGAAAACAATAGTACGGCAGTTACTGTTGCGCTACATCATCCTGCTCTTGGATCACCTAGACAATACGGAGGTGCTCCCGGAGACTATCCATTGTTGACATTGCCAGAACAGAGGCAAAACCGACATTCTGGGTCTATAAGAGGGAGCTTACAGGTAGAACGAAGTGGCAGTTCAACCCATTCAAATCGAATATCTTTGCCAAGAAGTGTGAGCATTGATATATCAAGGAGAAAAAGTGGCGAAAGATCTCCTCTAGCAGCAACAATTGATAAAGGCAAAGGGAAAGCTGTGGAATACGAAGGATCGCCTGGTTTGAGTCTACGAGAAGGAAGACAAGTCAGTGATTACGGAAGCAGAGCACAAACCACAAGTCGCTCAACCGCTCCTGTACAAGGTCTGTCATTCGATAAAGGCAAAGGAGTTGCAACTATGGCTACCGATCTTGAGCGTGGATCCGCTATTCAGAACCCATACACCCCGGGTGGAACATCGAGTCTTCCTCACAATCCAATCAACGCCTCAAATGGCTCACTGCACAGTGGTATTGGTCCTGCACTATCCTCGAGAGCCACATCTGTGAATAGCTGGGCGGAGCAGGAGCAAGAGCAGTCTGCTGAAGATGAATGGGGTCCTCAGCATCCTTGCTACCCACATATGAATCCCCATGTGCCGTTATCTTCTCCTCTATATCAAACTACTAGGGTGATACGAATCCGACGCGACTGGATGCTGGAAGGAGATTTAGCGCCGACTTTTTCAAACCTTTACCCTGAAATATTAGACCCAGCAGGTGTCAGTGAGCAGGAGTTCCGGAGCATAGTTGATAGGGTGAACAGGGAGCTAATACCTGCTTTCAATCCTTGGGGAGCCCGAAACATGCTCGATGCCACCTTGGGGTTGTTAACAGGCTGGATGTGGGATGACTTCGGTTTGACAGGTGTGAAGGCGAGACTTCAAAAAGTAGAGCAGTATTTGGAAGAGTGGAATCGGGAAATGGAAATCAAGAGTAAGGACGGACCAGGTAGTGTACCACAAATCGTCAGTCTGAGGAGAACTGGCTACATGAACGTAAGATCTCCCTCCTTTCGAGTAAAACAGGGAAACTAATTGACTCCAATAGCTCGATATCCAAGTCCCCGATCCTGAAATTTCTCAGGGAGATGAGCGGACGAACACAGGGCTCTCGCAGCAAATGACGTCCTGAGCTGGACATTTCCTATATTTATTTTTACTACATCCAACAAACTTAATCAGACACTACGGAACGAGGCAGGAAAGTGGGAGGAGCAAGAATCGTATACCCCGTCTCAAAAAGAGACTTTCATTGGTTTTATCATGCGTAGGCGTTGTAAGGAATGGTAATTTTCTTTGCCTTTAGCATAGCGTTACCATAGATGTTCAGGTGCTACTTAATCATTTCTTTATGATCTAAGAATTTATGTTCTCACTTCAATCCTTTGCCTAAACACACTCCATCTGCCAGTCTTCTATTAAATGATCATTTGACAAAAGCACGATCGAAACATGAGTTGCAGAAATATACAAGTAGAACTGGTTTGTGCAGAAAATCCCCCCTAATGCAACTCTACATTTCGAAACATGTTGAATATCTAATTAAGTACATCCTGTTCTCATTGACCCTTCCGTTTCTCTTATTAAAATCTTGTATCAAATCAAGGAGCGGTCAATCCCGCTAGTCTGATTGAAAATTACTTCTATGGTACCATATAGCTGCCTTTGTTATTATGAAGATAGCGAGACCATCTTCTCATGAGCTTTCCTCGTCATGGCAGCTAACTCCGTGTTTCCACGCTCTTCATACTCCAGAGCGATCTCCTTCAGCCGTCGGGACCAAATCGGCCACTTCTTGAGCCCCCATTCCTTCGCGCTACTACGTGCTCCCTGCCCGAAAAGTTCTTCGGAGAATACTGTCCCAGCGAGCAAGATGTATTGTGCAGCCACCATGATCTTGCAGTCACGGACGAGTTCGTGTGGTATGTCTTTCTCAAGGCCGTCCTCAATATCATCACCGGCGTGAACACAGGGATATTCATACTGTGTGGCGAGGCCTGAACCTTTACAACTAGCCAAAAAGGATGAAAAATTAACACATTGCTCACATGTCACCTTTAGCTCCTTTGCAGTTTTTTTGTACATGGCTTCGCTTACTTCAGATTCCTATTCAGCACCGCTCTTGATGACGGGAGAAGAAGTCTCATACTACGGTTTGCGTTCCAACGATCATTCAGTACCACGCCAAATACAGGCTCCTTTGCATAGACTAGACGGTCTACCTGAGTTGAAATCAGACTAAGTGACTAGAAATGAAAGAGCAACGCACCTCGGGAACATCAGATGACTTCGGTGGTAGCTTTCGGAGTTCCACAATGAACTGTATGAGGAGATTCTGACTTGGATCATTATAAGGGACGCGCATTGCAATGTCACATAAAAGTCCCCATAGATAGTCAAGGGAGCCGCCCATTCCTTCATCATCTTGATTGATAGCCATGGAGTGAGCGGAGAGCAATTGCTCCTCGTAGGAGGCATCAATGCGTCGCGCTGTATCTGCAGCAGTATTCTCACCAAGGAGAAGCGATCTGAACGCAGTACCTATGCGCTTTGCTGCTGGTCCGATCGATGTATCTTGGATCTCACCCTCTATGAACAAGAACCACGGTAGTTTGCTGGCAGGGTTCAAAAGTGATAGATCTTCATTTGGTGACATCGCAAAATCTGAAAACTGGAACTTATAAGCGCAAATCTGAGCTGCAGACAAAGTATCTGCAATGAAAAGGCGTACACGTGAAATTGTTCAGGATATTTTAGCGCCAAGAATGAGGCCTGTTCTTGCAGCGATTAAAGACTAAAAGCTGCATTACGTCTTTCTGATGTCGAATGATTTGAGGATTTTGACAGCTTGGCTGACGAGTTAGACCAATCCCCTTCAATCTACGATCGTGTGCATCAGAGTATAAGAACTCCGATATCTATAGAGAAGAGTGGACAGGAAAAAAAATGGAAAGGGGTGGAGAGAGGCTAAGCGAACCTCGTAATAGATATTGGTTGCCCATGAAAAATATGATCCAGTATTGGTGTTAAATATGTATTCATTATATTAAATTTGTCATAATAGTCGCTTACCTGAGGTCTGTTTTCAAAAAAGCATTAATCTCCTTCACAATATACTAGACGCATGTAAGAAGTGAAAGTTTGGGTACTGAATCTAGCTTGATAGTCATATCCGCAACGTCAATTATATTTATTGCTACCATATTGAATAACCTAATTCACGGTTATATCATGTGAATAGTTTGTATGTGAGAGATGTTTCAAAGACAGAGACAGCACTTCAACATGAATGAGCCCGAAGTATGTCAGAATAACATATCCTTGCCATGAACTTTTTGGAGGACTTTCCAAGTTCGTTCCAGAACCCAGAACTGATTATTGACTGGATTAGATATTCACGCGATCCAAATACTGTATCATGCACGTAAATCATGGAGGATTTCTTAAATTTGAGGGTCAAAAAATTGTAGTGCAGGTATGTATAGGCTCTCTCGCCAGCCATACACCGCGTTGATACTCTACCAATGCTTCCACCCAAACGGAATTCCATTACCAAAGTTCAAGGATCTATTCTCAATAGCTTTAATAACTATGAATCCATAGCACACTGAGTTTCCAATCAGATCCTCTCAGTCGACCCACACACACAATACACCATCAACCATCAACTACCAAAACACCTCCAACCACCACCGCAAAACCCAACATCACCATCCCCAAAATCTCGCTCTACATCGTCACTCTACAAAGCTACTAACCCTCACATACCCACCCCCCCAAAAGCAAACTCAAAAACACACCCAAAAGATCTCTCGAGCGCTTGCGTGACTAGCGCCATCCCCCAGCAAGCTCCAATGTCAGGGGGTGGTTCTTGCAAAGGTACTCCACTGACTCACTCGCCCGCCCCAAAAACCCGATATATAAAGAACCGGCGTAAAGCAGGACCTCATGAAATGGCCTGCTGGCCCAATGGCAAGGCGTCTGACTACGAATCAGGAGATTGCAGGTTCGACCCCTGCGTAGGTCAAATCATTCAAACACATACAATAACATGTATGTGTAACATTTTTTCACCCCCGTTTTCGGGGGTCTACAGCTATATTTTTTTTTTTTTTTTTTTTTTTTAAACTTTTTTTTCACATTAGAAGTTCTCTTCTTTATTTAATATGAAAACCATCTACAGTCCATCCCGAGAGAGTTTTTGATTGAAAAGACAAGGATTGTTCCCAACGCTCTCTTTTCTTTTTTCAGACTCTTCGTCGTCCCTCACGCACTCACAGCAGAGTTTGCATTTTTCGGGTGGATCCTCCCTTTTTTTCTCTCTCTTGCTACGGGCTCGGTTCGGCTAAGCGAAAAAGGGGTAAATCACGTGTCGTCCAGATCTTTCTATTCTTTATCGCTTTTCTGTTTTTCTATTCTTTTAATCTGCCCATCCGTGCATGCGTCTTTTACTAGCTTTCAAGGCGAAGTGGCGGCGATATACTTACAAACATATGTATATGTGTATGTGCTATACGCCCGCTCGCTATCTACACATATTGTACTTCAATCTACATCAGCATTCACTACCTCCCATTCATTACCTATGTGACAGCCTTGGTGGAAGTGATTTCCTTGAGCAAGCATTTACATGATTAGCCAAGCTCTGGTGACCAGTGTCTTAGTTCAAGGGGCATAAAATGGGCTGTGAAGACGTATTGGAGGATCAAAACAGAGCTTTGCATTTCCTAATCTCAAGCAGCAGCTAAGCCGTCAAAACAAGTCCACAGAGCACACCGAAGTCATCTCCCCAAAAAGAAAAAAAAGGAGGCTTCCTTCCATCATTTATTCTCCCGAAGAAACAATACTTCTGTACTGTTGTTCCAAAGTCTGCCATCCTACCCCTCCCAGAAGCTCTCATGGCTCCATCCACGGCGCCATCACCAAGGATAATTATAAGTACATTTATGTAAGTCCTCAAGAGTAGAGACCGTCCACGTTCGCGACTGTCATTATTAATGTTCGTCCGCAAAAACCCGCTAGGCCCACCCAAGTATAATCCGTTAAAGGACAAGTGGAGTTTGTTGAATATTGAAGTAAAGAAGTATGTGCAAAAAAGGAGGGGACCGAGCGCACGAGACTTTTGCACAGGCTCGAGGTCAACCTCTAAACAAACGAAGAATGCGCCAATATCAGTCGCTCTAACCTTGCGATAAGGTAGTCGCTGAATCCATATACCCTCATAAACCCATTTCCTCCAGATCATTAAACACCAAACGGTGCTTGAAAAAAAAAACCAAAGCAAACGATGCTCGCCGGCAGTCGTGACGCTCAAGGTCCTGCCTAATAAAGTATGCATGCATATCCCCACCGAAATGCCCCCAGGGTATCATTATATAGATCCAAGTCGTAAAAGTGCTTCGATGGCTTCTCGTTCTTGAGAATTGGATGCCACACCGAAGGCTGATAGGTCAAAAGTATTAGGTTTTTGAAGAGAAGTTGGCAATGGCACAGATTTTGCCATCGTTGATAGGGATGGCCCACCACCGCCGTGGGATCCCCCGTTATATACACCGTTGTTTGGAAAGTTCCGTCCAGGCCCGGAAGCGGAATACGATGCAGCTCGCAATGCAGCTGCACCAACCGCCGCCCAGTCTTCGTCATCCGTCATATCGTCCGGGTCATCGTCGGCCATCATTTCATCCTCTGGTGGCGCCTCGGACGACGAACATGACCCGTCTAGCGACATTTTGTCAGCTTCGTTTTCGGCCATCATCACGTCCATATCGTCGTCATGAGAGAATATTGCGGAATCGCCAGCCCAGCTAGATCCTGGCGCGTCAAGTCGCGTTCTGTCAAACGAATAGCCGCCTGTTTTAACAATAGGCATTCCAACAGAATATGACGACGGCATGCTAGGAGGCGGCGACTGCTGTGCGCCCCGGCTGCGACCTGGGTGCCCCTTTGATCTCGCGTCCCATCGTCCCCATCCGACTTTCTCGAACTTCACATCTCCATTCACGCCTCCCATATCTCCGCCGTTACCTCGGCCTTCAAGAGCGCCAACCACCAGCCTTCTAGCTTTGGTGGGAGGGATTCCAGAGAATCCCGGTACCGAAGTTGTCAGGTAACCCATGATATGGCGGATAGCCAAGGGACCATGAGCCAGGAGAATATCTGGCAAATGATGCTTGGCCAGAAGAGCGGTGGTGATATCTCCCGTCGCGTCCGATCCAGGCGATCCAACATCATGATCGTGCTCGGTTGATCCATCTTGTCGGCCGTCCCGGTTGCCATCATGGAGGTCCAGGTCGGAGTCAACCTGCTCCAGGACCACCGGAATAACGGTGGAACGCGTCCCATAGGGCTTAAGAGCATGAGGTGGCAAGGAAGGAGAGATAGAATTCGGTGGAGTTGGAAGAGGATGCCCTTTGAAAGCCGGAACGCTCCTGGCCGCTACAGCAGCTAAGCTGTCTCGACCGAAGGTCATGGGGATATCGCGAGCGGAGGATTTGGTGGCAGCCATGTTGCAGTAAAGTATTCTTAGACGTTTCTCTAGAGATACGCGACACAGATTAGCTACTGGTTCCGTGATAACACGTTGTTGTTGAAGATCTATCAGCTGCGCTGACGAGGCTGACTCACTCGACTTGCGATAGAAACGTAAAGAGTAGACCGGAAGACGCGACGATAAGTCCGAGGTGAGTTTTGGAAGTAGACCAAGTGACCTGGCTCAAATATTATCGGCGAGGCGATGATGCTGAAGCGTGGTGGAATGGTGATGCAGAGTTGGCTGGTGATGCGCTGGAGGAAGTTGGCAGACGGACAACGTAATCGAGATAGGAGGTCTCGGTCGCGAGAGCGCAGATGAGGAGCGGAGGATGGGAATAAGTACGGTAATTTTCAAGTAAAAGCTGCACAAAGCGAAGGGGGAGACAAGCGATCAGATGGGGGGATCTTTGTTGCGTGGTGTCCTTTGCGTTTTTTGGTGGTGGTTGATGTGTTTGATGTGTTGGAATTGGAATTGACGGTGGTTTTGGTGTCATACAGCAGCAGCCCGGAGCCAGGTGATCGGCGAGAGTGCTTGCATTGGACTTCCCCCCCGGTAAATCCACACATCCACCCGGAAACTCCCAGCTGGGTCTGGTGCAGTGCGTGCAGTGGTGAGGGAAGGCGTAGTGCGTCCCGCTTGCTTCACGCTTGACTTCGCTCCAACTACATACATTCCATTTCACTTCACCAAGAAAGAAAGAAAGAAACCAAAGAAAAGCCTCCAACACGGGTGTCTCTTCCATCTATCTACAGGCTCCCGGCCGCACGCTATAGTATAGTATATTACAGTATGGGGTGTACAGTACAGGCATCTTCACCTCATCGCGAAACGACGCCCCAGCTTGCATGCGGAATACATTATCCATAGTTCCTTACTTGCGTGCGCACGTTGCCCTGCTCTACAAATCCAAGACGGTACTTACACTTACTTCCAATGCGCCGAGATACAGTACGTGCAGCTTTGGGGCCATGACTAGACTATCTGCATGCTATCATCTACCATACGCTCCTCGTTAGCCATCTCATTATCATGTACATAAAGTATGATACTGTATCGATCACGTACAAATCTATCTCCCACCCTTCCCCCCCCATTGTTAGGGAGCATGTTGATAGTCAGGTCGCGCACATGATCCAGGCACCTGATCGCCACGACTATGGACGGCGCCGAAACGCAAATATGATTACATAGCAGGTCTTGAGGGAAAAGTCTATTATTAACATTTGGTAGCATGATTAGCATTAATAGCATTGTTGTTTATTGTTAGCAGAACCATAATCCCGATGGGAAAGTTCGTTGGATGGCCGAAGCACAACAATCCCACGTTGCACAACGCCGCAGTTGTGATTGGGCCTGGCCGCGCACCACCGCACAATCACCAGACACCCTCCAGGCCCGCCCCCCGTGGTGGTTTAGAGCGCGACGGACGAAACTACAAGACTGCGAGAGTCCGCAATTCTCCCATTCTGCCAGAAGCGGAGAACCTGTACTATGGGTCGGTACCCGTACAGTAACTATGGGTTCTGGATCGCCCGAGGGAGCCGAATATCCACAGAGACCCGGGCCCGGACCCCACGTGTGAGAGATACGGTCCCAAGAGGCCACCAGTGCCTGACAACGTTTGATGCGCAACTCCTCGACTTGCCTTCTACGCTAATGTATCTAACTTAAGCTTGCGCAACCAACGCTGTAGGAGGGTAGAGTTTGTTTAGCCTCTGTTCCGAGCTTCTCCGGTGCTCAGTTATTCAATAACCATTCACTTGTAATCGTGCTTGACACTAGCTAGCCAAGCGCGCTTGACTGGTTGAAACATATCGCGCATTTAAGCTGATCAGTGCATCCGGAGCATCGGAGAACGGGTCGAAGCGGAGAGAAACAATATCCTCTGTACAGAGGCTCCTTCTCATAGGTTTCCCAAGGCGAAGTGTGCTGCTTTCATACGTCTCCATTGAGCACGTAACGCTGGCAAGACTGCAACTTCAGTTTAGTATAGTGACATGGATGGTCTTCGCGATCTTCAGGGCCAAGTGGACTGCAATGGAACTTACTGATTTTAACACACTGGCTCTCTGCTTGGAATCCATAAAGACGCGTTTGTACTGGCGGATGCTGTCCCGCATCACATCGTGTCGCGTACTCGTTCCCTCGCAGATTGCCTTCATTCTCAACTCCATCTCCTTTCTCAGAAAAGGTTTGCTGAAACTGATATCGAAGTCCATCCTGTCGTAGCCATCCACGAGTGCTACTCCTAATGTTGACGGGATGAACTCTTCTAGCCCTCCTCCGCCCCCGCTCCCGCCTCCACGAGCAGTTCCTCCTCCCCTACCTCCTCTCCCACCACGTCCCCCACGGCCGCCACGTTCTGCAGCAGGTGCGGTATTATTCCTACCTCCGCCTCCCTTCGGCCTTGTAAAAACATACTCTCGCTCCTTAATCTTGGCAATATGCTCAGCCATAGTAGCATCAGTGCCGATGCCATTAGCATCCATCAACGAGATCAGATCAGGCTCTGTGAGGTAGCTTGGAGCAGACGTTTGGCCATCTGTGATCATAGCCTCGGTAGGTTCGAATCGTTCACCAAGAGTAAATTTGGGTAAAATGACACTGTTGCTCCAGTTCTGGTAGGGATACACATCAAGGTAATTCCGTTCTAGCACAATGACTCCATGTGTATGGAACGTCTCTTCACCATATTCAATCTCCACATCTGTCTGTTGACCTTTTGCATCATCAGAGCAACATGCTAGGAAACGACGTGTGACAAATTCGTAGACTCGGCCCTCGTTCGCACTTAGAGCCCCTAGGTCACAATGAGCAACCGGGTGAATAGGCGGGTGAGCTTTGTCGTCGTGTCTACCTTCACGAGGTTGTTTGAATCCTCCACTAGCTAGCATCTGGGCATATCCGCCCCAGCGATTGTCCAAGGTCTGCTTCTCGACCAGAGCTCTCAAGTTCATCCCTTTGTCAAACCGATCCGTCTCGGTCCTAGGGTAGCTAATGAACCCCTTATTGTAAAGACTTTCTGCATGTGTCATAGCTTCCTGACCATTCATATGGAGCCAGCTGCTGGCAGCTTTCTGGAGCTCAACCGTTGTCAACGGGTAAGGCTTAAACTTCTTTGTCGGCTTCTCTAAGACTTTGGTGACCTTTGCTACCTTAGCGGCGATACATCTTTCAAATAATATCACAACCACAGCACGATCAAAGAGTCGATTTCTTCTCCAATTGAACACGACGTCGAGGTCTTCTCTGTTATGGGTCACCTTGATACTCCAGAATGGCTCTGGTACAAAGTTCTTCACTCGAAGATATCTATCTACCACAAATCCAAGAGTAGGAAATTGACAAGAACCTGTTCTTATTAGGAATGTTTGCAAAATCTAGGAACACATACCGTAGCTTATCATAAGATTTGCCAGCGGCCCACCAAGTGATTGAATAAGCTTGGTTTGGAATCGAGAAAAGGCATATCCTATTCTCAGATCTAGTTCAATCCGCGCAGATACTGCATCTATCTGGCGCTGGTCTAAGTCAATCGGGTTCCTAGCAGCGTGTAAGACATGCCTAGAAGATGGTCAGCAGATAGTACTTAGCTTGAAGAACAAGAATCTTTACGCTCTCTCAATGTTACTGAATCTTGCACGCTTGACCTCAAGTCGAGTGTTACCCTTTAGTGCTTCTGTTTTTACTTCCCCTCCGATGTGTTCTCCTTCTCGATCACAATCAGTCCAGATGAACAATGCTCTGGCGCCCCTGGCTTGAGTTTTGATGTTGGCGGCAATAGCTCTTTTGTCCTACTTGACAGTAAGAGATAAATTGTTCTAACGGAATGGATGACTAACCTCATCGACCTTGACGTAGACAGGTGCATCAAAAAGTGCTTCTGGTGGGTAATTGTTCCATTTTTGATGGTCCGCATCAAAATCTGCGTCGGTCAGATGGCCAGAGACACAGGTCATAACAACATTACAATTCCCCCATGGTCTCCCAAAGTCGAAGTCGAATGTGTAATTCTTGGTATACGTGTGACCAGTATTAGCCTAATTGGCGGCTTCAGTGAACCGATCATAGCTTCTGAAGACTTTACTTACCGTTTGAAAGGATCCCCCTGATAAATGGCCAGCTACAGCCTTCGCAATAGAAGGTTTCTCGGCGACGCAAAGTATTTTTGTCATGTCGAGGACGTGGACTGATAGTGCAATACACGCTCCGTTGACGTGAAGGAAGGTGTTGCACCAAACTACATATGAAACTTTTCGCGTCAAAGCACTATAAGCAAATTCATTGTAATGGAAAAGGAGTCCACCCGGCTCATCAAAGAGAATAACTACTTGAGCCTTGTTACTGTCTCAGGAAAGTTGTTCTAAAAAGGTGAAAGCATTAGTCCTAAGATGCGATGCCTTCCAGAACAAAAGAAGGTTTACCCTAGACGCCAAGTCTACAGCAGGCAAAGCAACACATCCCTGTAAATATCATCATCATCCACTCTCTCTCTCTCTCTCTCAACATCAATAATACAAAACACATAACTTCCAGGAAGCACCAACAGGATCCTAAACCTGCCTGCCATTCTTCAATATGGCCTTACCAATAGTGAGGTCGGTAGCGGACTGCTCTGACTTTTCATTGACGGTATCACCATACGTGTATCAACTCTACGATCTCCCTCAGCAACTTTTGCAGTCGTGGAACAATCCCACTGAGCTGCTAGATATCTACCTCAGAACAAACCCTCTTATTTCGGGCTTCGCATTTGCCCTATTTCTTGTGCCATTGGTTCTTCTTGTCTCTGAAATCAACAGAAACTACTCTCAGGTTGATAGATTGTGGAGTTTACTACCTACTATCTATAATGCACACTTCGTCACATACGCACATCTAGCAAATCTACCAACTGATACACTGGATAATTTAATCGCAGTGAGCGTAGTTTGGAGTGTGAGTGGTTTTCGAATGTGCAAAGATGCCATCTGACAGAAATATAGTTACGCTTAACATTCAATTATGCACGAAAGGGAGGATACAATATTGGGTCGGAGGATTATAGATGGTATGGGCAATAGCGATGCGGTTTTAAAGTAGCGCAGACTAACACCTTATCACAGGGAGATTCTTAAAGCTTACGTTCCTGGATGGGCATTTTTCATATTCAATGTGGTTTTCATCAGCTTGATACAGAACATCTTACTCTTTGCGATTGCCACGCCGACATACGTTATACTGCTCGCTTCAACCATCGGAAAAGATGCCATGAGTGGTATCGACGTAATTTTCGCACGGGGATTAATGGGCTTGATCCTGGTCGAATTTTTTGCCGACCAACAACAATGGAGTGAGTTCAGATGAGTACAAATCCAAGTCAACACACTTAACTAACCCCTTTTCAGGTTACCAGAACGCCAAGAAGACTTACCTCAAAACTGCGAAAGTACCCTTCACTTATGATCAAGCAGATCTCGAGCGCGGCTTTGTAGTCACTGGTCTCTGGTCCTGGAGTCGTCACCCAAATTTCGCCGCCGAGCAAGCCGTTTGGGTCGGACTCTATCAATGGGGCTGTCTTAAAGCTGATGTGCTCTACAACTGGACCGCTGTTGGTGCCGTCTCATACGTCCTGTTGTTCCAAGGTTCTACTTGGCTTACAGAGTTATTAACGTCGAGAAAGTACCCTGAGTATAAGGAATACCAGAAGAGAGTTGGGAGATTCTTGCCCAAGTTCGGGACGAGCTTGCCAGGGGATTTTAGTGATCAGAAGACGAAGCCGAAACCCGAAGAAAAGCTAGAGAAGAAAAGTGAGAAGAAGAAGACGACCAAGAAGTGAAATCCTTGCCGCGTGAGAAAGAGAGACATGTTTGCTCTCTGGTGATCTTCTACCACTTCCGCTCCATAACATTTAGACTTATAGATGTCTTTACAATAATAGCTCAAGAACGGCGTAAGAAGGGATCCATTGACTCTTATATAGAAATGCAACTGAAGTTCATGCTGGTGCGTATATAGCAAAGTGAGATGAGGTACTCGTAATACAATTTATTCCCAATATTTGGTGCAAGCTAAAGTGATGTTACGCACTACATCGTCTGCAGTTTCCTCATCCTGTCGATAGGGTAGCTTGACTAGACAATAGAAAGTAGCTTGATAGAGGTACCTCTAAGCTAAATACGTTTCTAAATCTAGACAGTGGCAGTAGGCTGTAATTATATTTATCTATAACTTTTTCAGCTACATATATATACCAGAAAGTGAACTCTTATCTGTGCCCCAGAGTGATTGGAAGAGATTGGCTAGCATGGAAAGCAGAATTGCAGTGCAAATGACAAGTATTAAACTTGTATAAGGTTATATATTGTATACTCTCATTGGTCTAAAATCTGCATTTCTTATTCTTTGGTATCTTTAAAAATCATCATCCGTGTAATGCTTCACATCCCAATTCAACCATAAGGGATAAACGCCAACAAACCAACCAATCCCAAAAACATGTCCTATGCTCCTTCAAAAGTCTTCCAACCCGAGCTGGAATGAAGTGAGTAGAGTGCAAAAAAGGACTATAATCCCTAGCAAAGCTTCAAACTCTTTGGCTAGCGAAATCTAATACTTCACAATCGTCCTCAAAAAACCCCTCTTCATCTCGACCATTTTCGTTACCAGAGCGGGCACTTTTCCTTATTCTTGTGGTAACCACGATATGCTCTGTTTCTTCATTACTGTCTGTGACTCTCGTCACCCGCTCAATTGCCGATGTTGGAAGAGCACGATGATCTGATGGATCATAGAACGAATCTTCAGTATTCTGTAGAGGGCCCACATCCAATTTAGTAGTTCTAATAGGCTCCCCAAATGCCCAAGCTCTCTTCAAATTAGTTTTTGGAGTAAGCTTCTTATCCTCAGATGATAGAAGCGATGAAACTGAAGGCGACATGATGGGCTCTAGGTCTTCGGCATACACATGTAATGCCACACGCCGATCGGTGTGAAATGGTTGGTAGGGGGCATTAGACTCAATTTCTGCTTGAGGAATTGAGGACTCTGCACCACGAGATCTGGTAGCTAGATTTGTTGCCTGTCTAGCCTTATTTCGATCCATATTGATCTCTCCTTTAGGGAGGTCAAAGTCGCCAGTTTGATGTATATCCCGTATGACTTCAGGTGTCAGAGCGGCGTCGGGGAAATGTGGCAATCTGAATTCGATATACTTCGCGCCTTTTGATGCTTTTTGATTATCGGCAGGACGATCAGCACGTCTGCTTTTGATCGTGTATAGGCCTACTACTCCGCCACCGAGAACAAAAACGGAATCATTACGTTTACCATTTAAAAGTCTAATGCATGCTCGGCTAGGAGTTAAGGTACTGTTAGGCAGGTGCAATTTTGTATTGCCAGATTTGCGCATTTCGTTCATCCTTCCAGTAGCTGCACCAACAGACCTACTTATCCCTGCAGCTAGGGCCTGGGTACCATGTCCTGCTTGAGATTTCACACTGGTAGTAGATATGGATGATATACCTGTACTACTCCGGCGCTTACGGGTCACCAAAGGTCGTACTCCAGTCCAGACTGAAGTAATCGCACTTGATGCGACTCCTGCTGCAGAAACAGCTGCGGAGGAAGCTTCATCCTCAGTCTTGCTGATGGAAAGCTTTTGTCGGGGCGGTGGCCACGTGAATGCACTTGCTGGAAGATCAAGAACATGAACCGTCCCACGTTCAGTAACCATCGCAGCACGCTCGCCATGAGGTGATGTCCATACCACATCTACTACTCGAGCGATAGTCATCCGGGAGAATTGTGCAATTTGTCTCACATGAGCTCCATTCTTTCCAGCAGTTTGATTTCCACCTTTGAGGAATGATGACTTTGCATACCGAGTTCGCATCAGATCCCAAACGAATTGCACATCACCCTTGCTGCTAGCAGTGAATAAAGCTAAACCGTTCGGAGCAAACGATATGAAGCTGCAGCCATGAGGGACCTTGAATGTTGCGAATGGATGAGGCGAGCCTGTAAATGAAGAATGCTGTGCTAAATGGTCGAGATCAATGATTGATATCAGACCTGGATCTTTAGAAGTCGCGGGTACCTGGCTAGGTACACCATGAGTAGGAGGAAATTGTTGTGCCGCATTAGTGTGCATAGGATACTGTATGCCACCATTCGGTGCTTGGTTAGCTGATGGCTTATTCCAGTAACTATTCCAGTATTGTACACCGGTCTTTCCAATGTAAGTTGCACCCTCCGCTACTCGTTGGGTTATGACCTGAGCAACTTGCTTCATGACACTCTCTCCTCCAGGCGTCTCTACTTCACAATTGACTGGTGGTAGTTGAGGGGGAGCTTGCCCATTCAACCCAGGGACCCTTGCAGTTGGGGCCACATCGTGAACTACAGCGCGCACAGATATCTGAGATGACGGGGTGGATGGACAGAAGGCCAACCAACGGCCATTCAAGGATATGATTGGTGTCTTCGCGTTCTGCCGCACAGGTGGTAAATCAGTTGAATTCCAATCACCATCTACATGCGCTGAGAGATCTGTTGACTCCACAATGCCTTGTTGTACCGCTGTCCACACTTTCCCAATGCATTTGAATTTCGGATATGACGTTGAGGTGACGTTCATGTTCTCCTGACGATATAACCAAGTCTCCCCGGACGTACCAGAAGCTACCACAATATTACCAGCATCCGCGCGAATAGTCAACGCTGCAGGAGGAGGGGGTTTAAAGTGCGGACTTGTGGTTGGCTGACTCAGAAGGGTCTTAGGAAGAGAAAGTAGTGTAGCAACATGCTCTTTACTGCTTAATGAATACACCTCAACAGTCGTTTGGAAGTATTCGACGAGAATATCAGTTTCAAGAGCGGAGGGAGATTGTATTCTTGGAGAGCCTCGAACACTCTCTTCCTGAGTTGCTGATAGGCCTTCATTAAGTGTGGTGTAGTCATCGCTCGAAACATCGCTCAGAGTTTGGAAAGGGCCATGAACCACAACAGCGATGAGCTGTGATCGAGAGGAATTGTATTTTCCAGTATTGTTCAAAATTTTGGCAGCGTGGACGCCACCTCGAAGCCCAGTAACTCTGGTCGTTCGATTTAAGCCTCTCTTGGTAACGGCACACACATCAAACCCTCCTTCATAGCCTGCAATTACAACACTCTCACCCGCACGTTCATCAAATCCACAATAGTAGCCCGTAGGTATGCTATTTTGCTTATTCCTAGCATGCTGCATGAAATCTACATCTGGCAGCCCGTAAAAATGAGGCTGGATTTGGTGAGGGAGAGGTGGGTTGGAATTGAATTGGGAATATGGCGATGCCATCGAGCGTCTTCGACTTGCATATGACACCTGGGAAAGACTTTCTTCCGGACGTGCAAAATTACCATCCAGATTATGGTAACTTGTAGGTCTTGGACGATTGACTGGAGGAGACCTTGACGTAGGCAGAGGGCTAGGTATGCCACGTTGCTCTCGAGTGTTCCAGCCATGAATCGCTTGTCGTCCTTCATATGAGGATGGAAACGTTGGTGGTGATTCACCAAGGCTGATCAAATTACTACCTGGCGAGCTGGACATGATATTCTTTGATAGCCAATCTGACGTATTCTGAGTAGACGTTTTGGCACCTCCCTCCGACGGTAGCGCATCTAGCAAAGGGGACGTAACCCCAGGAGTCGTGTTCACATCGGAGCCAGAAGCTATTGGATTCATTTCTGGAGTGGGCGCCGGAGGTGTAGAACGACTTGGTACAGCTGACTGCTTACTGTCCCTTGAATTGCCATCAGTTGCGATCCCATTTAAAATCTACACTGCTAAAAAAGTTGAACTACTTACGGCACCTTCAGGGCATTCTTCTTCATCACCTCAGACAACACCCCCGTATTCTTCGCCGTCCCATTATTCTTTCTTCCTGCCTTTGTTATCTGCACTCCAGCTGCTGGACTCTTTTGTGACTTGGCAGATGGATGATTGCTTGTTTCTTGATCGGCTGAGGGGGGCATTCAAAGGTGACTATTGGGCAAGCTTCGCACAGGTCTACCAGAGCACCAGATACAGAGACGCTCCTTCCACGGGTTCGTAGACGATGTAGTTGGCAAAACAAGGATAGGCGCGGGGTCGTTACGTTACGGTACTCTGCTAGAGATGAAATCGGAGAGAGACAAGTCAATTTACGAAGCAAAAGAAAAGTTCTAAGTAGGCAGGAATACTGGCGACAAGCAAATGAATAATTGAAAGAGAAGATTTAAGTTGTTCTGGCGGAAAGTGCTTTGTTGTGTTGTTGTTGCGGTAAATTGCCCTTATGAAGTGACCAGAGGTACGGTACGTAGGTAGTCACCGACAAGAGGGGCAGCTGCCGGGAGCATGCGGTTTGGTTCAGGCACTACTTCCCACCAGTGGCTGAGGGGGGGGGTGCGCAATCTCATGCCTCGGAATTCAGGCATCCAGATGTGCTTTAGCTTGATTGACCGTAGAACAAAGGATACCCATCAAACCAAGAGTAGCTCGCCTTAGACGGCTTATAGTCACATACACGTACTCCCCTTCTCAACCAATCCCACTAGAAGCTGAGCGTTGGGCCGTTTCTTGAACATCACAGAACCGGAGGTTTTGAGTACAGCCTTAGCGTAATTGGGGGGATGAGAGCACCAATGCACTAGTAGTCTTATTGGTCACCATATCAACAACATGGTGGAAGTACTGAGGTCCCACGGCATCACGGGCATTCTCAGGGGGGGCGGTCACGGAGCAATCGTGCATGTGACGGATTTTGCAGGATTATAAGAAAGGTTTGACGACGGCACCTTGGAAGATTAAAACCCACCTAAAAGTACACGGTAGGCTGTCGGCGGTATCACTTGGATGCTTCGTTTTATTAGATTCGAAAGTGAGACACATAAGCTACTCCTAGAGTCCTTCGTCTCATGAATGGCATTGATACCTTTGAAAGCTCGAGTAGATGGCTGCGGCCGAAGAATAAGCTCACATTTGAAATGCAGTCTGCCAGATATCCAGAGTTCATGTTCATATTGATTGTACTGCACAAGCTTGGCGGTTCGGTAAAGATGAGTATATGTAGCTTCCATTCACAGTCCTGATATCCTTAAGCTATTGTGCCAATTCAGGGGCCTTAAATCGTTGCGAACCCATATCATTAGAAATTGTAACAATTGAAGATTCCCATATGGTCGTGTCTACGATGTCCCCATCATCACACTCGCACAGCCATGCAACTCAAGCCTTCTTCTTTCCAAGTGCCTTAGCTTTCGCTACTCTCTTTCTGTTGCTTCGAATCATGACCATGCTCAAGAAAGATCCAACAACCGCCGAGCCTAAAAGGATGAGGATAACCGGTATGCGAATAGCCCAAACGCGAGGAGGAAAGAAGTCCTGAAGGGGGTGACCTGAATCGACAAATGGCTGCGGCATGCATTAGCTTTGAGTCAGAGCTGGGAGTTTATGGGCATTGTTACAATTAAAAGTGTCCAGATGGTATAGTAGAGGAAGACGAAAGAAGCAGCGAGAAGCATGCTTAGACCGACGAGTTTGTCAATCTTGACAAGTAACAGTTTAGCAAAGTTCAATATCCTCTACTGGAATGAGGCCTTATTTCCCGGGCGGCTTCCACGTACCATTATTGCAGTCTTCTTAGTAAGGAGCGTATCGAATCGTCTCAAAGCAATGGCTAGCGACTTGGTAAATGGTCATTGATTTTCGTGGTCAAGTTGAACAGAGCTCCACGCGACTTTATTTTAGCGTGCCCGAGCTCGCCAAGACAAGAAATTATGCTTCTCCAGCCTCAACTGCCTAGACCCTTGGTTTGACTTTTATACATAGATCTCCAGGATCGTAACACTTCCCACCGACTCCATTCCATGAGCTCTTGACGATAGACACTGGACCGTCAGGAAGCTGTGAATATGGCGGAATCTACCAGCAAAACGCGTTCTCCCCATGCGCGACACCAAGATGGCGAAGGCTCATCTAGCAATGCCGCTCCTCGTGGCAACATCGTCAGGACAGAAGAAGAGAAGCAGGCTGCAGCTAAGGCGGAATATGAAAAGCTCTTGACGATGCGATCTGGCGGCACATATATACCTCCTGCGCGACTTCGGGCCCTGCAATCGCAAATCACCGACAAGAATAGCAAGGAATACCAGCGCATGGCATGGGAGGCATTGAAGAAATCGATAAATGGTCTCATCAACAAAGTTAACGTCTCGAATATCAAATATATTGTCCCAGAGTTGTTTGGCGAAAACCTGATCAGAGGGCGGGGTCTGTTCTGTAGAAGCATTATGAAGGCACAGGCTGCCAGTTTACCCTTCACACCTATATATGCAGCAATGGCTGCTATTGTTAATACCAAACTACCTAAGGTCGGGGAGCTCCTCCTCACAAGGCTGCTCATACAATTTAAAAAGGGGTTCAAGAGAAATGACAAAGCTGTATGTCTCTCGGCAACTACCTTTATTGCGCATTTATGCAATCAGCAAGTAGCCAACGAAGTGGTCGCGGCACAAATACTACTTCTTCTTCTCAACAAGCCCACCGACGATAGTGTGGAGATTGCTGTTGGTCTAACCAGGGAAGTTGGACAGCATATGGAAGAAATGAACGCTCCCGTTGCTCTAGCAGTCTTCGATAAGTTTAGGAACATCTTGCACGAAGCTGATATTGATAAAAGAGTTCAATACATGATCGAGGTGCTTTTTGAAGTTCGCAAAAACAAGTATAGGGATAACCCAGCTATTAAGGAGGAGCTTGATCTGGTGGAAGAAGAGGATCAAATCACACATACCATCATCTTGAATGACCCGAAACAAGTCCTCGACGTGGAAGATGGCTTGAACATTTTCAAATTTGATCCTGAGTGGGAGGCTAACGAGGAAAAGTATCGAAGTCTCAAGGCCGAGATTCTTGGTGAAGGCAGTGGTGACGAGGAGGACGACGAGACGGATGAGGATGATAGTGAAGATGACGAGGAGCAGAAAGCAGAGAAGTCAGTGGAGATTAAGGATCAGAGCAACACTGATCTGGTCAACCTACGACGAACAATCTACCTTACGATTATGAACAGTGTGGATCCCGAAGAAGCGGTCCATAAGCTGATGAAAGTTAAAATCCCTCCAGGCCAGGAGCCAGAACTGCCGTCGATGATTGTCGAGTGTTGTTCCCAGGACAAAACCTACACCAAATTTTTTGGTCTGATGGGTGAGCGGTTTGCTAAGATCAATCGTCTATGGACAGATCTATTCGAACAATCATTTGCCAAATACTACGATACAATCCATCGGTATGATGCGAATAAGCTAAGGAACATTGCTAGGTTCTTTGGACATCTCATAAGCACAGATGCCATAGGTTGGCATGTTTTATCAGTTGTACATTTGAACGAAGAGGAAACTACCGCTAGCAGTCGTATTTTTATCAAGATTCTTTTTCAAGACTTAGCTGAAGCTATGGGTATGCCTAAATTACAGCTACGTCTGAAGGATCCTGTCCTTAGTCCCTATTTCGAGGGTATATTCCCTCGTGACAATGCCCGCAACACGAGATTCTCTATCAATTACTTTACCAGTATTGGGATGGGTGCGGTTACTGAAGAGATGCGTCAACATCTTCAGAATATCCCAAAACCAATATTGCCAGCGACAGTTGTCAAAGATGAGTCCGACTCCGAGAGTTCGGTTTCTAGTTACTCATCATACACCGGTTCTTCCTACTCAAGATCTCGATCACCAAGTCCGGCTCGAGTTGGGGACCGGCGTCGTTCTATTTCAAGATCACGATCACCATCCCGTGCTCGTGGTTTTAAGCGGCGTGGTTCATCTTACTCAAGGTCCCGCTCATTTTCTCGCCCTCGCACCGAGCAAAGAGCACGTTCTCGATCTTTCACACCACCGCATGCCGGCAGAGGGAAAATTGTGCGCCGGGGACGAAGCATATCTAGGTCTTTGTCAAGGTCAAGGTCAAGATCTGCTACTCCGCCACGCCGGGTCGCAAGACGTGTTTCTCGTTCAGTCACACCCCCTCGACGAGGTCGGCGCGCTCCCAGCGACTCCAGATCTCCGGCTCGGAAAGCGCAACGCCGGAATACTTCTTCCATAAGTGTTGCGGATCGAGGACGTCGGCGAAACAGCTCTTCGAGATCTCGTTCACCGCCCAGACGTCGAAAAGACATTTCATATTCCCGGTCCCCTTCACGGAATGTGTCTCGTTCAGTCTCACCACCCGGTAAGCGTCGGAGAGACTATAGTGACTCGAGATCTCCACCGCCAAAGCGAGGGAGGAGAAATAGTTGATTAAGTCATACTGGCGTTGGTATGGGAGTGGAGCTTTGGAGATAAAAGGGATCAAGATTGTATGTACAGTAAAGAATAGAAGATGATATCCCTCCCTTTCAGCCCTACGGGGAGTATTCTATGTTACACACGTGACCATTATGCGGATAGCGTTCTATCTTGTTACTCATCAGAATGCAGGATATCAAGGTCGTTGGTCAGAACCACGGACGAGAGGAATGCGGTCCGACGTGAGAGCTCAGATACTGTCCACCGCCCGACTGCGTGGTTCTCTCTGCAGATCTTTCTGTATTGCTTACGTTGAACATCAACAATGAAACCCACATACCTAGGGCTTCTGAATAGAGCAGAAGAGGCTGCTATGGTAGCTATGATCCTTGCGGTACTCGTACGTTATCTGCAACGTACGACTCCGAGAAGTCCATCCAACTCATGGTTGGTAAATAATGGGGCAGCTTACGGGCCAAGGCTGGCTTATTCAGCAGTCAGCTTTAATATGCAAGGGTATGGGGAAAGAATGCCAACCGTTTGGTTCTGACACGCTCACATCCATTTCTACTCCACGTTAGCCAGAAATAATGTCACCAAACCCGAATTGTACTGTGTAATTTTACGCGTCCTGTCAGTGGTTGCACCATTTAGACGCCTATCCTACCTGGGAATGATCATCATACATAGATCCTTTCCGGAAGTACATAAAAAAGCCCGGTTTGCAAAATGTCCTGTGCATAGCATTACATAGCACGATTGGCAGCAAGGTACGAGTAATTCTTCGCCACCACTCTAGTCACTTTCATCCAGGATGGTAGCTTTATGGCGTAAACTTACTTTTCTACTTAGATGGTGTTCCTTTCATTTTAATCACACGACAAATCCGCGCAGCGTGCATATCAAAGCTTAGGAGATATGTAAGCAGGAGCTGGAACCGCCATATGCTTTCCATTGACCCGTCAACGCACCTTCACTTACCATTTCCACCCCCACAGAAGCGGCAGAGCATAACTGCCATATGCTCTTTAGGACTTGACGCGCAAGACGCTCTCCCCTCGGGATCCAGGCCGGATGGATGGAGCTACTGGATGCGCCTTCGACAAGATACAGGCATTGGCACTGTGATGGATGATGCTCGCATTCGGGAGCAGTCCCATATACAAAGATCAAGCACCAAACGACCTTGGGAAGAAGAAATATTTTTGTCAGACACCAGCAATGCTCGTTATTCAGGACGGTCGCCGACGGTTGATGCGACTGCGTTGGGCAACCCTTTAAATCTACCAAGAGTTGATGGTGCACCGGTATCGAGTACTTCATACGGCCCGGCTTCTAGAGGCTCGGTGATTAAGAGGTCGAAGCTTGAGGGGAACGAGTATAATGCATTTTCTCGAAAGAGTCCTGTTTTAAGTCCCAGAATTCCTCCTCGTCGACCACCACCCCCTTCACCAATCAGTGAGTTGGATGTGTCACACTTCCAACAGTTCATTAATCCCATAATTCAGATCCTACATACAATCATAATCAGAATCCTGCGGTCTTTGAATCGCCTTTCCCATCACAAGAAACTGCTAGAGATGGACATACACAATCACCAGAATATCCCTATTTATGTCACAGGTGCAAGAAATTGACCACGCAGGATGAAGTATCAAGCCGCAATAGCGTTCCAGATAACTGCGAAATTTGCAGAAACAACCCAGAGTATGCTTGGGTCATAGAAACGGCAGCTGATGCACTTACTCAGCTAGTGGAGACACTGCGGTCAGGCATCTCCTCCGAGAAGCGTGGTGTCATTCGTGTATGTTTGGGATATATGCGCCCATTCTTTCATAGCAACCCATCTTTTGTGATCCGTTTGGCTGACATATGGATTGTAATCAAAGCGACCTGGGATGTATCCTTCTACGTCGCCCGAATGCCCTCCATTATCCAAATTCGGCCTAAAGCAAACGTTGAGTTGGATTCTTGGCAGAATTGATGAAATCAACTCTATGGCAGACGACCTCGTAGGGCAAGTTCCTGCAGGCAATCTGCAATGGTCCAGCAAGGAACTCTTTCAACATGGAAATGGTCCCCAAGATGGACCTCATAACAGTATGAAACGTCACCTTGGTACAGATTTGGAAGAATTTTCTATAGCGAGGAGCGAGGCGGAATCCTTCTCAGATGCTAAAGCCTATACACGGCGTAGATCATCGACGAACACATCAACCTTCGGCGAGGCATCTATACCAGTAACTAGGTACGCACTTATTCCGTCCTCAGCACAATTGAAACACCCTTTCTTCCAGAAATAAAAATAAAACCCTTTGCACAGTATTGACTGCCGAATTCAACAGGCCACAATTAGAATATAAACTTCACGGCCACCCCCCGAGGATTACTTTTATGAATCCTCCTCCCCCTCCTCCACCTCCTGCCTCAACTCGCCAATTACCCTCTCCGCCGGGACGTTCTCTTGCTTCACCGACATCGCTCAGCTTTCCATCTCCATCGACTCCTTCGTTTGGGGCGACATCACAGGCCGTGAATCTACCCCTGCCGCTATCTCTGCATACATCTACCAACAGTAACTATCTTCCGCCGATTTCTACCACACATCTACCTGATACTGCTCTGCGAGATTACTCTGCTTCTTTACAACACGAAGTATCTGTTCAAAAGATTGCCCTGTCATCTCTTCAAGGAGAACATGACAAGCTCTTAGCTGCATTCTCACGATCGCAACTCAGGGCTAGTGCTCTTGAAAAGAAGCACGCGGTATCAGACAGCGAAATCATAAGTCTGAGCGAAGAGAAGCTGAGGCTTCAACAACAGATTGTCGAACTGGAGCGAGACGTGGAGGAGCTCTCACGAAGCAGAGACAGTTTTAGGCAAGCAGCTGTCCAGGAAGGCTCGCAGTACGTTGAAATTGTAAAAAAGGCTACACGGTTAGAGGAAATTGCTGGTGAAGAAAGAAGAACTTGGAACAAGTTGAAAGAAGATATGGAGAGAAAAATTAAGAACTCGGGTGGCGAAGAGTCGGGAACCGTAACCACCATTGTGTCGAAATCGAATGAATTGTCTAGCTCACGACCTCTTGCGGACGCAACTATTCGACGTGTTGCTGATGATTTTGACATAGACACTCCGACTTCATCAATTGATCTTTCACTTGAACTAAAGGTTGAATCTCCTAGTGAATCACGTCCTGCAAACTCTGCGTCGTATCAGGTCCGAGCTGACCATGAATCGGTCGAAGAGTTGAGAGATGAGATACGTCGTTTACAAGCTCGTTGTATAGAGGTTGAAAACGCATTACGAGCGGTACAAGATGATGGCCGAACAATGGAAGGCATTCTCAAATCGTTACTGGAAAAATCTGGTTCGGCTTTGATGAATTGAACACTCATCATTGTAGGACGTTCATTAGTGGCACTTTTGAATTGTTTATTCAATACCTTCGATGAGCAGTGTCTCATTTGCTTCAGAATATACTGGATTATTGACAAAAATTTAGCCTATGATCTGTTTCCTTTATGGAGTAGACATAGTCGTTGCACACATTATCAGATGCGGCCATAGGCGTTGGGTAATCATTGTAGGCGTTTGTTGGGCGTCGAGAACTGTAGAAGTGACCTACCGGTCTTACACGTTATATTTACCAAAAACTGCTACATATTCAAGAAGTATTTATAGATTTGATACCATTCAGCCCAAAAACAAGGGTGTCTCTGTTCTACTGTTGTTTGGTCAATTTCGTATTAAACATTTTCCATCACGACCAGACACAAATGCTGCATAGTCGATGGTGAGAATATCGTTATATTTCAATCACCTAGTCACCCAAATGAAGAACCCTTGCGGTTCCAATTCCCGCAACATCACCCCATATATATATATGATCTGACCTAATATTAAACAATGCCCAGCGGTCCGGCTCGTTGGCGCAGAACCACATCGGACCACAACTTGGGTGGCTTGGGCTTGGGTACGTACCGAGAACGGGAGCTTGTCGATCATACCGGCATTGCTTCAGATCGTTTCTTGGGAGCAGATGGACACAACTGGGGCGATGGAAATCGTACGATTATCATTCGATTTTTTGAAATGCATACGTTTACCTTGCTTGATCTGCACATGGGTTTAAATTTGAATGTGGCGACGTTAATGTGGATAGGATCAAGATTGACTGTGGCCATAGCTGAGTATAATCGGGCTGGAACATTGAAGTGAAGGGTAGATGTCAAAATGGAAGATGTAGGAATTAAATCAAAATTTGGAAGAATGTGAGCTTATAGATGGCCAGTAGCTTTTTGATGTATTGTTCTCTAAACCAAATTCTACACAATCTCAAAATATATTTCCCATAAATGCTGGTCGCCAACAATAACAGAATCCCGATTTTTTACAAGTCGCTCCAAATCCCCATTCGTGGTTCCTTGATGTCTATCCTACCCGGCCCTTGCTTGTATCCAAGCTGGCCTTTTCTTTCTATTACTGCAATCAGGGCCGTCCAGATTCCACCCAAAAATTATGGCCGTGCAAATCCTTCATATCATCTTCCATCTTCCATCTTCCATCTTCCATCTTCTCTGTTGGTCCTACAGAATCATCTGTCGGCCGGGGTATAAGTGTTCTTCCTCCAATCCATATATCCATTACAACCATCTCCTAGATCCACCAACTGAAGCCTATCATTTGTACTGCGCTTGCGTGATAGCAGCCGCTTATTTCTTCGCACCGCGAGGTGGCGCCTTTTGCGGCTTCGGCTTGTCTTTGTTCGTGATCAAATGAATGGTGAAAGCGAGCAGGCCGATTCCTACCAAGCTGAGAAGAACGACTAGTAAAATAACCAAGTACGTTGGATTTCTTTGTAGAACATCTGTGGCTTTTGGTGTGAAACCAAGAAATTTGAAAGCCTCTGGCCCCGAGAATGTGATAGCCATCGTGGAAAGTTGTTCGGTACTTTGACGCAATAAGGTGATGACTCGATGCGGATGGAATATGGTTTTGGATGGAAAGTGAGGAAGTCTTCCAATATTATATCACAGGTTGAGGTAGGTGCAAAGTATACATCAAAACTGTAGGGGGTTTAGGAAATATTATAATCTACCACCTGGACTTAATCTGGCACGTATCTAGGCTCGACTTTCCTGTCGTTGAGCATCACGTTTCAGTCGACTAGGGCAAGCCCATGCTTTGCGACAAATGAGAATCGGGAGAAAAATGTTTTGAATCGAATTCGTGAAGGATAGGCTCCACGTCTCCACTACTGTCATGGCATTGCCAATGCTTGATATCGGTTTTGAATGTGTCGGAGGTTTAGGGCTGGTGAGGTGAGGTGGAGACGATGGGTGGTTTTGAGGTGGGCTGATTTCTGTTTCATATTCCTGTATCACGTTGGGGGCCTAGATTGTGAGGAAATGTTTTGTTCTTATTTCTCTACTGGTCTTGAACGTAAAACATTTTAATAAATCCTGTGAAGCCGCCAGATAGAAGTCATCATCGTTGGAGACATAATTATTTCTTCTGTACATATTGCGTGGTAAGACAAGCCAAGCATAAACACATTTCCCTACCAGGTTGCGACGACCATCTCCTAGACACTAATTAAACACTTCCGAAATTAATTCAGCGTCAAGAGAGACATCAGATAGAATTGCAACCTATGAAAGAGTCATTAATTACATTCCCTGCCTCACTAATACCCAAACAAGCTGGTCTTGCTGAGCATGAATGAGTTGCTACTCTCGAATAGCCATCCCTTGCGCCATTTTATTAAGAGTCAGACCAATATATCACCCTTCGTAGTGTACGAGATATACTCTACACACGCAGCAAAAGTGAATGCTTTTGTAGTTCCTCTGAATGTTATTTCAAGGAACTTGCCATTAACACAACGTTTCCGTTATCCTGAGGTTGAAAAAACCGAGAACCTCTATTGTAAACAGTTAAAGGGCTCTAGGTAATCTATAATATGGCAAATGTAAGCGAATTGAACCGCGTCCCTTCAGTACAAAGTGTCCTAGAGCCTCCACAAAAACCATATCGATTAGTCCGTATGCTATTAGCAGAACTGGTGAAACCATAGTTTTTCAAAACTACTGTCCGAGATCTCTTGTACGAGGTTGCTTTACCATACATGTATATCTAGATGAATGACAAGCCTTCATTGATTAGCCCTCCCTCCCGCCAAGTCTCTCCGTTATTCGCTCTTCTCTTACTGATCGAAAAAAGTCGCCACAACTACTCTAGACACTCTTCTTATGACCGTAGTACTTCATTGTTGATTGGGGAAATTTTGCATTTCTTTCACAGTAGCATGATGTTCGTATTCACCAAATTACACACCATGCACTTGATCAGAACCAGATTAGCTTTAGAAGTCTTAAAGAGCCCCTTCTAATGGATGATTTATACTGATGCTACTCTCAGTCAGAACACTCCTGGTGGGTTGTGAGTGGTTGACAGGTTTACATACACAGATACATGTACGTGTTTCAAATCAATACTAACAGTTAGAAGGAACTGAGCGTAGCGAAAGTAAGGGGGATCAGGCATCGCTTTGCAAGAAGATAAAGCATTGTTACTGAAACATGGCACTGTGGCGAGGTTATAAGGAATTTGAAGCCAGGCTATATCATGTCGCATTGGGTCCGAAATTACAATGCATGCACAGATGAAAGGCTATAATTCATTAAGGCCAAAGTTGGCCATTTTTGCTAGAGTATAGGAGAGAACCATGGTGAAAAGTCAATATATTGTGTACTCTAAGAGATGTCTTTTTCTTTTGGAGGGGTGACCCATGGTAAACCTCTTAGCCATCCATATGCTCCTTTCTAATTTCTAATCCCTCCGAATTGTGTTTTCGATTCCTCTGATTGTTTCTTCGCTTCTATGCCCGTTCTCCTGAGTTGACTCAATCTCCGACTCATATCTACATCTCTCACACATACACCAGCCTCCTAAGCTTCCTTTCGCCCACTCCCTTCGATCCTGGACTTTCAGATCGATATCACAATAGTGGTTGAGCACCTCAAACCCTTCCTTGATACCTCCTGGAGATCCATCAATCCTCTTTTCTCGGCACCAAAGCCTCATCTGTCCTCCCCATTCCCACTGCACATTTGGGTTACAGTCATGGTTAGCCAAACACCACAGTGGGTGCACGGCTGCAACTTCTGGTCGTCCATCACGTAGGTTGACTCTCGCTGAAGCTGTACCTCGAAATTTTGCATATAATGAGTTGAAGATCCATAGGTCATATCGGTCCACAGCAGCAAATATGTCAATATCCATTTTCTCGAGGACATGGAGCGGGCCCGAGATATTGGCTGCAAAAGAGAATGGTAAGGTCCAAATGGGCGGTGGAGGTGAGTGAAGAGCAATTGGTATCGCGTTTGCAGCGCTGGGAAGAAAATCTCCCCAAATGTATTTTACTTCCTTCAGGTTTAGAGGATGACATTCTTTAGTTTCCGCCATAGCAAGAGATCTAGCAAGAAGTAGTAGGTAGAGAGCATTTGGCGTTTCCTTTGGATCAGGATCTTTTGCAATCGTATCAATATCCTTGTCACATACTGCCGGATGGTAATCTGCAGATCTGGCTAAGCATTGTTCATTACAGAACATGGTATCGTCGCAATCCGGACAACCTACAACTGTACTATTCGCATCTAGAGGAGGCAATACGCCACTGCATGAGTCGCAAAGTGATTCCTTAAGACGATTGTTAGCTGTGAGAGCCGAATATTCATCGAGAACAGTCTCTCCAGGTAGGATATCCTCTTTTGCGAAAAGCCCCAGTTGCTTGTTTGTGGTTGTAAAAGTGTAGCCATCCCCAGTGATGGGGTTTTCGTATAAAGTTGGCAGTTCTGTGATCTTGACCACGCATTTAGATTTTGCATTACCTAGTTCAGAATTGAGGAAATCCAGCGTCTCTTGAGAAAACCTGTCCGGCTCATGTTTATTCCATGGGTATATTTCCCGACGCACCAGGCCTTGGTCCGTCAGGTCGTTTACATCAAATTCATCGCCTTCCAGTAGTAGTTTCCTTTTGGCTAGTGATCGAATATGTTTCTTGTTAAACAAGAGATCTTCATCTTTTGGGGCGACCTCTAGCCCTCGAGAACAAAAGTCATAAGCACTTTTCAAGCAGCCACAAAGTAGGAGACTGATTGATAGAGCCCGATAGCATTGCAGAGAAGCTCTATCAGCAACTGCAAGAGCAACAGCATACTCTTGATCATGACCGTCAACCTGTTCAAGATCCACCGCCTGCATCATATTTGTGAGATCGGTGCCTGTAGGCCTCTGATCACGCAACATGGCGGGTAAACCCTCCTCACAGCGCAGCTTCAAGGCTTCCAGAGCCTCCTCGTGATATTCGAATCCATCATCACGAACTTCATCTATCAAAAGGAGTGCCCGGTATGAATCCCCAGCCGCTAGATCTGGATACCCAAGCTCGCTGTGCAAACTTGCACGTTCCAGATATGTGATCAGATCATAAGGACTCGCTTCCAAACTATCTGTCAGAGTTTGCCGCTTCTCCAACAAGACCGGAATTTCGTCCTCCAGATCGCTGCTGCTATCCATGGTAAAGGGCACATATTTAAAAGAGACATGATCTAGAATATAAGATGCACGATCCGTGCTCGAACTTCCGCCGCCTTCCTTTTTCATTTCCGATGCTGCCATTGCTTTTGATGCAGCAGCAGAGAATTTTAGCCGGAGTAAAAGCTCCTGTCCAATCAGTAAGCTAGAAACCGTGACTTTAATCCGACACGCTTATTCAGTTTGGTGATAGCGAGTACCAAAGCTGAAATCCATTTCAATTATTCTCCGACCACAGAACTAATTGATTTTGTCAGGTTTTAAAATTTGTAGGGTCAATTCATAATTCTTAGTTCTACTAACAAGAAAAGGAAGAGAAGAGAATTTACAGAACAAGTCAATATAGTCAAATTGGTAGCAAAGTCAAATTCAACTTTGCTTCTAGATTTTGATTTTCTAATTTTAGCTCTATAGTATTCTAATCCAACTGAGTCTCGTGATCAGAACCTGAAGTTACTATGTGGTGCTTCTTATAGCGGCAAAATATCTATTGCACCCTTTGGGACTCCCAAGATCAAATCAAAACCGTCCCTTCTCAACCTCTGAGATCACTTAATTTATCCACATAATATGCTGGTACTGCTGCAGCGCCTTCGGTCTCCCAGTCAGATCTCTTACTTACGCCAGTCAAGACGGCAAGAGTTCCCCCCAGCTTTCCTTCTACTCCAAATCGGATGTCCGTATCTAATCGGTCTCCGACCATACAAGCTGTCTTTCGATCAAACTGGAATTTGCCTTCTATAGAATCCATCATGGCCTGACTAGGTTTCCCTAATGAGGTAGGTTGTTGCCCTGTCATGTTGACCAAGGGTATTGAAATAGATCCAGCTCCCGGGAAGAATGTATGGTTGGATGGAAGTGTGCTGTCCGTATTTGTTGCTAGAAACTTCGCCCCGCGAGCAATGTACTGGTATGCATGGGAGAGCTTGAGATAGTTCACATGGAAATCCAACCCTGCCAAAACTATTCCGACATTCTCGTCCAGGAGCGACCCGTCAGCAATTCCTTTGTAATCCTCGGGCGTGATGTCTCTTCGATATGCTGGATCTGTTCCACCGATAAACTCAATACCTTCGGATCTCAATTCTGTTTCGATGCCACTTTCTCCAAGTACGAATACCTTGTTCTTTGGTGCTGGAAGCTTGAGAATTCGTGCAATATATATGGCAGATGAATATGCGGACGCGAATATTTCATCAACGTTGCTTGGGATGCCCATAGACGTGAGCTTCTTCTGGTAATCAGATCGAGACTTCGTTGAGTTGTTGGTAACAAAGACTACTTTCTTGCCTTGGGATAGTAAGCATGGCGTCTAGCACAAGGCAGTCGGTGAATTACCTTTGGCTCTCAAGAGCTCTAATGTCTCAACAGTCCCTTCAAATAGATGGTCACCGGACCATAGCACACCTAAAATATACGTTAGTGTAGTTCATACTATCTGTTTGAGCAAGCATACCATCGCAGTCGAATAAGAAGATCTGAGAAGGATGTCAGCGTTCAACCGCAACTGTTTTGCCTAGTGGTAAGTAGCGCACTTCAAACTTATCGATGAACTCTGCGATACCAGCCCTATCGCCGGTGAGGTAAGTAGGAGCAGCCATCTTGAATGTATATTTGTTGCGTAGCTTCTGTTATTTCTGCCTATACAATTCAACCCACCATGGCGGGGTCGATTTCGATGTTGGAGGGATGATCACGTGTGATAGTTCATATCCAATTATTCAGCAAGGATTGTTACTTCGTAGCAAAAAGAGGAAACGAATGAAATTAAGTGTCATAGATATGTGCGAGAGACTGCGGAATGACATTGGATCGGGAAGAAAAGCTATCTCGCCACCTGCATCCTTGAACTTTCTAAATTACTTGAATCAAATAACTATGAAGATCGACGATCATAAACCGTGGCCAACCCTAGTTACGAACAGGGTTCCATATAGATGGCCAACCGTTATCTACGCTACAGTATACAGTATGATTCGAAGAGGCTATTCACTCCAATCGTGCGGCGAGAGAGAAGCCATACCAGACTGTTGCAATATATCCTACATATCCAGAATTAGCAAGTATTCAGTACCGTAAGCTAGTGGACTGAGAACGCATTCTCTCGGAAATTGTAAGTGGTTAAGACTAATATGCTTGGAAGCCAACGCCCAATATCTCTCATATAGCGCATATCCAAGACTGAAAAAAACTTACCAATCAGATTTATCAGTGAGGATATTCCATGGATGGTGCCAAATCTCTTGTTCAATCGTTGCATTTCCTCTGAGTGAGGCGCTGGATCATATGACTTTTTGCCATCTCTAGTTTCTTTAAATGTATGAATTAGACTGAGCTGTCTCTAGCAGATGTTGAAGCGATTTACCTTGATGCTTCCTCTCTATCATGACTTTGGTGGTGGCTGGGCCAATATAGACAACATTTGTGAGACCAGTCAGAAACATCGTAGCTACTGGCACCAGGACATTCCATCTATTGACTACATCAAAAGTGCCTAAGAGCCCTGATGCTGTACCTGATAAGCCTTTTACTGCGGGATAAGTCAAAGCCAAAATCAGTGGAAGCCCGGTTTGTAAACCGAAATAGACTGGGAATATCTTCTGTTGGAGCTGGCTAAATATGGCAGGTTGGTAATTAGTTTTGCTCTTGTTCTTGAAATTAATCTGATGAAACAAAGTCCCAAAGATTTTCTGACTACTAGAATAAGGACTCGAGGCAATCTGCCTCAGAGGTGAAATCACAACTGATGCTACCGCACAGGAACTAAAATTTTGAGAGGTTCATACCTGAATTGAGGACGAGGCAAGGCCCTGTATGCGACAATACCTCCCACAAACGTCTTTCAATGTTTAGTTTCAAATCTTGTAGCATGTATTGATATATCCTACCTGAAAGAACTGGGTTCCAAGGAGGGTACCGTATCTAGAAATGATTAATTAAGTCCTGAAGCTGAGATGTTGAAATCCTACGTGAGTATATGGTAAGGAGCAAGACTCCTGAAAGTGGAGTGTTCAGACATTGTAGAATTAGATTTTGAAAGTTCAAGTTTACAATGAAAATAATATATACAGGCTTACTTAATAAATATGAGAGATTTGAAGACGTAAGTTGCGCTTCCATGACGCTCATCAAATAGTCCACTTTTATGCACATGGAGAGCACAGACCGCGGCACGTGATACCGTATTGTCTACGCGTCTGCCTGAAGTGAAGTTGACTTCACCGCGTGTAGGTTTCCCCTCAGCGCTTTTACACCAAAGTTCCTATCCCCATCGAAGCCAAGGTCAATTCCACGATTTAAAATGGCTGGAAAGGAAGCTACTATCTACATAGTAGATGTAGGAGCTACCACGGAAGAATGTCACAACGGCAGGGTCGAAAGTGATCTCGAATATGGCATGCGATATGTTTGGGACAAGATTGCAGAAACAATGTCTGCAAATAGGACTACACTTACTGTCGGTGTTGTAGGTCTCCGTACGGATGAAACCAGTAACTTGCAGTATGATAATGCAGATGATGATGATAAGGAGAGCTACGAATACATATCAGTGTTCAAAGAAATGGGACCAATGAAAATGAGCGACTTGAAGCCACTACAACAAAAGATAACCCCTAGCACGACAAGCGACGGAGACGCTGTATCTGCTATAGTTGTTGCAATTGAACTTATGGAAAAACACACTGCTCTGAAATCTGGGCTTCCAGGAAAATACAAGCGGAAGATTGTCCTTCTGACAGATGGTCAAGGCTCCATATCGGATGATGATATTGTTCCCATAGCCGATAGGATCAACGAGTTCAATATTGAGCTTGTAGTAATGTACGTATTAGCTATTATATGTTTCATGTTACTAAATGTTCTAGTGGTATTGATTTCGATGATCTTGAGTTTGGGTTTAAGGAGGAAGATAAGGACGAGAACAAAGTTTGTAACTTCTCCACAAAGTAGAATTCAAACTCACAACATTAGGCAAGGAACGAAAAACTTCTCAGAGAACTGACGGATGGATGCAAGGAGAACACATTTGCGACCGCCGCTGAGGCCATTGAAAGCCTTGCAACTCCACACCCAAAGGTTACCAAACCTTACGCAACTTATACAGGCAAACTCAAACTTGGTGATGATGAAAAGTATCCTGAAACTGCTATGTGTATTGATGTAAAACGTTTTTTCCGAACAAAGGCTGCGCCAACTCCTCCCGCGAGTAGCTTTGCCATTAGCCACTCAAGCAGTGGCATATCTAACGGGCCATCAGATGGTAACCTCCCAGGCGATACTGAAATGCCAGATGCACCACCAGGAGATCTATCCGCTGTCAGAACTTTAAGAAACTACTATGTTATGGATCCATTGAATCCAGATGCAGCAGGTGGCAAGGTGAATCTTGACCGTGAGGATTTAGAAAAAGGATATGAATACGGCCGAACCGTGGTAGTTATCAACGAATCGGACGAAAACATTACTACTCTTGAAACGAAAGAGAGCTTCGAAATTATCGGATTTATCCCCAATGACAAGGTGATCGTCCAAACCCAGCTTATTCTGAGACAAAACATACTAAATTGTATTAGTATGACAGATTTCTTACTATGGGTGAGAGCTGTGTGACCATCGCCCAGCCAACCAACGAGAAAGCCGTCATGGCGCTTTCTTCGTTGATACATGCACTTCATGAACTAGATTCCTATGCCGTTGCCAGATTTGTTGGGAAGGATAACAAAGCACCACAAATGCTGTTACTCGCTCCATCGATCGAACCTGACCTAGAAGCCTTGGTTGACGTTCCTCTTCCCTTCGCCGAAGATGTCCGAATGTATCGATTCGCTCCTCTAGACCGGATTGTTACCAGCTCTGGAGTGGTCCTCAAAACCCACAAATTTCTTATGCCAAGCCAAGAACTGTCCAAGGCAATGAGTGATTATGTTGATAATATGGACTTGTCGAACCTTGGAAAAGACGAAGACGGGTGCGAATTCACAATGATCAGGTTAACACAATTATAGCTAACCTTACTAGGAACCCCGCAGAGTATATGCCCCTCGAAGACGTCTATTCACCTTCTATACACAGAACACATCAAGCCATCCGTAGACGAGCAGTGCGTCCAGATGAGCCCATAGAACAACCCGCAGAAGTCCTCACAAAGTATTCCCATCCACCCGAGGAGTTAGTCTTACGTAACGCATCCGAGCTTGCAGCATTGATCAAAGCTGCCAATGTACAAAAAGGTCAGTAGTGTTTATTATGTAACTTGATTTGCTGAGAGTAAGCCGACTGATAACATTATAGTCGAAGCGAAAGCCAAAGGAAAGCGTAGCCGCCGTGAACAACCTAAGCCCCTGTCGGGCCTGAGCATCGATGAGCTCGTTGAAGCCGGCTCTGCTAAAAAACGCACACGGATCGATTCTACAAATGCAATTCCTGACTTCAAACACATGCTTAATAATATCCCAACCGGTGCTTCCGTAAAAGCTGTCGCCACTGAAGCTTGTACCCAACTAGGCACAATTGTCCACTCTACTATCACAGGAGCTACGCGTATAGGCGCTAATGAGAAAGAACTCGAGCGCGCATACGAATACATGGGTGTGATGAGAGAAGAGATGCTTGAGACGGAGGAGCCCCAGCTATACAATGACTTTGCTGTGGATCTGAAGAAGAAATTGCTAAGTGGATTAGGCGGGGATATTGGGAAAGAGGTATTTTTTGGGCTGCGGAAAAGGCAGTTGGGCTTAATCAGCGTTGCAGAAGCACCAGGCCTGTCAGAGGTACCAGCTTCAGATGCCAAAGAGGTGCGTAACTGAGTTCCATCTATCTGCGTAGTCGTAGTTCCCATACAGTGCAACTAACCAAAAACCTTTAGTTCTATCGTATGACGATAGGTCTGCCCGATCGCAGTAAATGAAGCAGCAGTGGAAATCACTGTGACCTATATAGTGGAGCAATCTGCGATACCCAAAAGGGCTTCAAGTCTGTGGAAACATGAACCACTTAGACTTCTAAGGTAGGACATGAAGCACCGACATAGACACAGCTCACGTTCTGAAGATAATAATGAGATAGCATGCATAACGAGAAATTATTTCAACACATATCACTTCTTGCTATTGACCTTATGTGCCAACACGAACCACTCCTAGATACGGGGTCATATATGCCATTACCTCCGCCGTTAACACAGCTATGCAAAAAAAAGGGCCCCCCTTTCTTAAGCGAAAAAGACAACCTTGGCACAGCTAGCTAACTGACCTCTTTACTGTGATCTTCTATCTTGCATTCTTATAACCCACCCCCGAGATCCCACGATGCTAGCAGGTACCGTAGCCCGAATTCTGAATACTTGTTTTTACCAAACATCATCTCGTTCTCAGTCGTCCGTCGTCCGACAGAGATCTCTAGGACGAAAGTCTCCTCCAAGAAGCAGCTCAACAACAACTGAAGTATCGATCATGGGTAGCGCTCTTCAAACGCTAGTCCTAGTCAATCAAATCAAATAGCAGGCTCGCAGTTGTTGTTACACGCCGCACATCCCCTCTACATACATCTCCCTCAAACTGATGGTGCTGTTAATCAGTTCCTGTTCACTATTTATGCTGACTTCCAAGCTTTACCTCATCTTAGCTAGCAGTTGAGGTAAACCAAAGGTGATGCAATGAGATCAATGGATTGAACTGGATTTGCTTTTTTTTTTTTTGAAACTCATATATATTTAGTCGCGTGCGCACTAATGGAGGCTATCAATCGGCCAAACGCTATGTTGGGTATAATACACACAAAGTTATCGATCTTCTAGAGAGATACTAGTACATTCAGTCATCCGATCTAGCCCAGAGCACTGAGCTCCTTGCCGTGTTTAAATGCTCAACAACCATAAAACGCCATTCCGCACCTCCATTCCACATTAGGAAAAACCGACCCACTTTACTTCTTCTTGCCCCTAGCCGTAACTTCACCTCTTTCTCCGAGACCAAGCTTCTTCCGGCAATCAGGACAATACCATTTAGTAGTACGTGGTGGAATCTCCGTCAAACCCACGCATTCCAGATGAAACCACTCCTTTTCGCACTTCATATCGTTAGCAAATATAACAGATCTAATATCAAGCCTCCTCGGGAATTTCAGACTCACTTCGTTATTCTCACAACCAATCATTATACCGAAGCTTACACGGTTGCAGAGGCAGTATCGTGGCTCATTGGGATCAATCAAGTTGCCCTCGTCATCAAATTCTTCATAAACCTCTGGTGCAGCACTTTCTTCGACACCATCTTTCTTCTTGTTTTTAGCTCCTGCCTTCTTGCGTGTTGCTGAGCTTCGCTTGCCGACGCTGACAGCCGCAGAACCCTCGTTGCTTGTTGTGACCACACCAGGTGCGGGTCTCTTGGTGCGTTTATTTGCTTGGCGAGGCTCTGTTGTTGTAGAAGGTGCGGGTGTATTGCGTGCGGTGCTGGAGCGTCGAGGTCGGTCGAGCGTAGTTGTTGTGGATGATGCGAAGTTAGGTGGCTCCGTACTAGCAGCCTTGCTTCGAGACGAAGTTGGTCGCTTCGCTGGAAGAGCTGGAAGAGTTTCAGGAGCAGGTGTTGGAGTTTTGGCCATGTTTGAGGATCGACTGGTACGTGTAGTAACAGATATGTCGACCTTAGTGGGCTCCTTTTTGATTTCCTTCATAGGCTCCTTCTTCTCATCTGCTCTAACGCTTCTGTGATTCCTACCAGGTGGCAAAATGGGAGTCGAAGATTTAGCTGGAGATGATACTGGAACTGCTAAGCTATTGTTTGTAGTTTCAGTGACGGCATCAGAAACCGACGATGTAGCTCGTATATTAACAGGGACGTCTATCGTCGAGGATGGCGTAGCTGTCTTCGAATCCTTAGTTGCTATGGGTTGAGGACAAGGTATAGGAGTCTCTGTTTTAGTTCGTTTGGCAGGTGGCCTATCTGCTTTATCGGACTTAGCTGTTAGCGACTCCCCGTTAACAGATCTATCCATATCAGTTGTTTCAGGGGCGGTCGATTCTCGCTTGCGCTTTCTAGCTGGAGTCCTGCTAGGTTTTGCTGGTGATTTTCCATCGGAAGGTTTTGGATTGAAGATATCTTTCATAGCTTCAGCACTCATGTTCATCTTCCGAACGGCTTCTGCTGCTTCTTCAGCAGCTTGGGCAAGTTCCTTTTGCTGATTCTCTTTTTTCAACTTCTTAGCCTCGTTGAGCTTCATACCGCGATTTACCGTTGGAACTTCTTGGTCTCCCCGCACTGCTTCGACACTGATTGCTCCTTCGGCATGTACTGTTTGACCTAAAAGCTGGGGGGGTATCGGGGTATCCAAGGGCTGTCCCGAGGCGTCAGCTTCTTTCTTGGCTGCGCGGTAGGCTTCGATTCCTCGGCCACGGACTTTCAACTCTCTGGCTATCATGGTATCGCTTGGGCTCCATACCGCGTTCTTCTTCATTCTCTTCCTTAGCATTCCAAGTTCCCAATCAGTCAGTTGTAGCCAAGGTAGGTCATCGCTTCCGTTCTTCGCGTCTGGCGGTGGTGGCTTGAGCATGGCCAAAGCATTTGTTGTCGATATACCAGCAACAGCACTGTGGACATTGGTACCCATAGCTCCGGCAGGTCGAGGCTGCCTACTAGCCGGCTTTGGGGCAACACTCAATGATCGGTTTGGAATTTTCAGCTTTATCCTGCCGGTGCTAGGACCAGTAGATCGAGCAGGCGTCCGTCTAGGTGAGATATGCTGCAGTTCGTCAGACTCCCAGTTCTCGCTTTCCGAGCCATACGATTCGTAGTCTAGTTCATATGGCGCAAGAACCTCTCCAGGAACCGTAATTCGTGGTGCCCTATGCTTTCGTACTCGCTGGCCACCATGCCCCTCTCGATTTGCATCTAAGCGTAGCTTCAGCATAGGTGCTCGAGTTGCGACCGGGGAAATCGATTTTTGTGGTGCGGGGCTTGGGTCTCGGGAGGGCGGGTAGTTTTCTGCCATCGCCTGCAGTTTCGCTAATATATTCTTTGCTCGATTATAATGTTGTTCGACGTTATGTGACATCCGCTGTGCTTCTGTATGTGATAATGTGCGAGCTCGAACTGCTTCCCCCATTGTCTGCGAGATCTTGGCCCGCAGGAGCACCAAATCGGGCTTCTTGTCCAATGGAACATCCTGAGGCTTCCCCCATACCTTTGTGAGATCGTGAACACCTGCAGATGCTCTGCTTTCCGTCAAGTCGAGGTCAGCAATGAGTGTGCAAGATCTTTTCATGTCGGCCGGTAGATATTCGGTAAAGTCGAGGAAATCGGTCACAGTAGCTTGCGCATCGGGATCAATGGGGGAATCAAACTCCATGGTGCTATTCAGATTCGCCATAGACTGGATAGCATCAGCGAGCTTGTCCTGGCGCCGCGTGGAGCCGTTGGTGATGTGGGAATTCATGTTGCCGGCGGTGATGCCTATCTGCTTTGGTGAGCTTTGAGGGCTGCTCCCAGCTGCGGCGGATCGGGAAAGATCCTGTTGCGGTTGATTGATTTTGATCCGACAGCTCAAGACCCCTTCCTGAAGTCGGCTAGAGAAAAGATGATATGTTAGTGTGCGTTCATTTTTATTAGCTTTTTCGGTCCTGGAAGGAGAGGCAACGCGTAGAGTCGCCCAACCGTGGCCGATAAAACCCCTGCTTAGCTGAGCGAACGACGTGCTGCTGGTCGACACTAGAACTAGTAGGTGGAGCACGTGTCCAAGACAACGACAGGGGGAAAGTTAGAAAGTCTAGCTTACTGTCTCGTTGCGTCTGAAGCCATAATAATGGAATAGTCGCATGCTTTTTGGATGATGTGGATGGGATGTCAAAATGTAAGGATGCGTTGCGATGCGCCTTCTTGTTGTGTTTACTTGAATGCGATGCGAGTTTGAGCCTCATTTGGTCTAGCTTGGCCAGTCCCGTGATCAGTCAGATGAACCTTAAGCACGGTTTCAACCAATCGTAAGGATGAAATGATACATAGGTAACGTCAGTTCTCTAATGTATTGAAAAACATATGATATAGCTTCAATTTATCCTTGTAACTTGGTCAGAAATATTAGCGCTCTATGTTCCGCAGTGATTCACAGTGGTATTTCTACCTCTCCTCCACAACTTATCAACACATATGTTATACCACCTAATGCAACACAGGCGCATGCATGTAACGCCCTGCTTCGAATCCCATTTAGAAAGCCGCATGAATCGCAACCGCCTGTAAAACCACACACTTCGTATCAGAACAGTCAGATACAGTTCGCGTGAAGCCTTGTAGCTCCCTCTATACCCTGTCCCTTAGACAGCATTAACAGCACCCAAAGCCAAACCAGTAAGTCCAGCAGCGCCTACCCAAACCGCCGAGTACCCCACAGCACCAAGGAACTCAACGCCCTCCAGTGCGACAAGCGTCTGCAAGAAAGTATTACCAGCCGTAATCACAACCAGTGCAGCAGTGCGTTTAAGTACCATTCTCGTCGCCTCGCTAAAACCCCAGACATTATACCAAAATGTCTCTGCAAAGGTCGCTTTAACAGGGTTAAACGGTGGGCTTCTGCTATCAAGGGTGGTAGCTGGTGTAAAGATAAATATTTTGGCAGCAAGACCGAGTATAAATGCTTTAGGAAGCAGGGAGATGGGTGATTCGGCATGAGCCGAGACCACGGAGGAGATGTTAGAGAAGTAGGTGACGAGGTTCACCGGGAGGTAGGTCGCATAGGCGCCGTATAGAGAAACACTGTATATGGCGGCCCCAAGTAGAGTAGTAATAGCTTGTATTATGTAGTCTGACGAGACATCTGCAGCCCCTGGTGGGAGGGTGCTGCCAGGTTGGTGCGCAGAAGACAAAGGGCGTAAGAGTCCAAAGGGTATGTATGTTCCAAACAGGTTGATGAAGAGCGACAAGATCAATTCTTGAGCTTTGATGTCGTAGAAAGTGCCGAGTAAATAGAGCTATCCCATATATTAGCAATGATCAATGACTGCTGTCGCGACTGCACTTACAGGAGGGCCTTGCGAGAGCACACCCAATGCCGCAATATCCCATCTATCATAATTCCCGTACCAACCCACCGCCAACTCGAATCTGTTCACAAATCAGCTCCCCGACCACTTCAAAAGTTAGGCGCACGCGCGCGCGCTCGCACAGCAGCAGGAAACTCACACTCTCCACCCTAACAAAACAGCCAATTCATATCCGTTTGGCGTTTTCGTGACCCTTCTCAAGCTTTCGTTCCCCAAGGTCGGCACGAGCGAGGAGAGCAGGCTCGACGTCGTGAAGCTGAGCAGCACCACGAGCGGAAACTGCAGCGGCTGGGGGATTTTGGACGCTCTGCTCTTGGGCTTCTGGCTCTGAGCCACCAGCGCGGATTGGCCGGCCGGGACGACCGCGCCGTCCTTTCGTACACGTAGAGACATCACGCGAAAGGTGTTTGTATTGTGATCGGGGGGATATTGAAATGGAAAATTGGGTGGTGGTGGTGGTGGTGGTGGTTGTTGGAGGTTGGTTTGTGGTTTATCTGGCGGCGCGCACGAATCTGTGGGCGCGAGCAGTGACGTACATTATGTGGAAAAGAAACATGCGACAGTAGTCTAGTTCAGTCCATCCCCCTCCAAACATCCACTTTCATCCTAATGCCCATTTATCACTACTCATCGCATGCTCATTTACAATGGTGATTTACGTTACATCTTATACTTCAGCTTGATTGCTTTCTTTAGTGTCAATTTACACATCATTGGAATCTTCGTGTCTACCAAACACCCCTTTCTTACGCTTCTACTTGTCCTTGCAGCAACCAAAAATCCCATATTCTAACCTTGTTTTATAGAATATATACTATAATTTACTCAATTTACCATTTCATCCCATTGCGTCCCTTCCGAGTGTTTTGTCGCCCCACATCTTGAAAATTTCTCTTTTTGTTTTAGATGTTTACAACACGAACTTTCATCGCCATTACTACACAATCAAAAAGAGATATCAATTCACCTGAGGTTTGTCGGGGTTTGGGCATGATCTCAAAACCAAGAGCCTATGAATTTACCAAAGGCTATACTATACCCAAAGTGCCTGATATGCAGTAGTAAGACCTTTCGTACGGTAAGTCCAGCAACTAAATAATCAATTCTTTCCTATATCGTATTACTTCATATCAACAGGTTGGAATCACTTTTTCGCGGACTCAAATTACACTAGCCCATGGAAATTTCAAATCCAATGTCCAGACCTAGGATTTCCCAGATGTTGCTTGACAGTTTTTGATCGTCATATTCATGTTAGAGGTCTTTCTCTCTCATAGCTCGATGCACGGAGTCATTGATTTTGAACTGGATACATTCATGGAACATTTCATACACGGACATACAGAATTATATGACATGTTCATCAGTCCCTACAAAAAAAGAAATCCTTCCAAAAATGCCCTTGGCGTTACACTCGACGCTCCCCGACCCTCACTTTAACCTCGTGGAATCATCCCTCAGGTCCACTCTTCGGTGCTAGAGTCGGCAGCGGAGTATGCTCGCCTCATATACATCAATGATACAAAGGAAAACATAGTCGACCAAGATTGACGCCTATTTAGCGTCTTTAGCGCCCCAAGAGCCTGTTACTCTTCCATCCTTCCAAAAACTCCATCATCTTCCTCGTCAGAGCGGCCTCTGGAGCGTTGGTCATATTCTTCGTCGTCCACGACGCTTTCTTCACTTTCCTCCATCTTGACATCTCTATCCAAGTGTTTCTCGCCACGAGTATAGCTTTCTTGGTGAAGAGGCTTTAGGCTGTGGGCCAACGTGGTTCCAGAAAAGTTAGAAAAGGCACCCTGGCCTAAGTATTGCGCTGGAATATGTGGTACTGGTGGTGCGTCTTCTGGAAGGGTAACTGGTATATTCATGGTCCTGGGCGTACCGTTGCTCCCGAAACTACACGAAAGTAGTTCGACGGCAGCTGCCAATCCGTCATCTTCATTATTGCGGCTGATCCCGCTCGACAACGGACGAGGTTCGCGACTCGAGTGGCGCTTGTGTCCAAAAGCAGTTGTGGGGACGCTTCCATAGTTGGATTTTGCTGATGGGGCAGATTGGTACGATCGAGAGTAACCATATCCGCTGCTGTGTCTCTTATGGCGGCTGTTGTAAGAGCTACTCAAACCACTCTGGTTAAACATATCGCCTTGGGGTGGAGGGGTAGTATCAGCAGAGCTTGCGCCGTCATGCTGGTCAGATGACCCCGAAGCAGCTGGAGATGCAGATTCTTGATCGCTTCCAAAGTCCTTGGTCGAGTCCACGGGTGTACCGTCTTGATTCAAATTCAAGAGGATAGACGCCGCCTCGAGCAACTGGACTTGCTGATGTTTACTGATAAGTAATTTGGAAGTCAATGACCATTCAGGGGTATGCTCCCATCTGCAATAACTTGTTAACAATTGTTCTCTCAAATCTACGGCTTGGAGAGACATGCAGATGCTTTGTAAGGCAGCTGGAGTGCTTATATCCCTTTCCACATTTATCACACTTCAGATCACCCCCACTCGCTTTCTTGCCATCTTTCATGAGGTGCTGACCCTCGCTGGCTCTTCTCATTCGTGACTGGTTGAAAGTAGCTCCCTCTTCCTCATCCATATCTTCGTCCATCTCGTCGTCGATTGCACTTTCGCTCCTGTCTACTTTTCCACCGGATGTCAATCTAATTCGGTGGCTCGGCAGGCTTGGGGGAGGGGAAGGGAGACTCCCGATCGCAGATCTGGAGGCTTTGGTCATGGATTTCCTTCGATTGGTAATTGGTATTCCCAAACTGTCGCCAGACTCCCTCGCAGCCGCTACCATTGCCGCGACATTGCTGGCGGCATTTGCTGATACGCTCTTTCGACGAGAGACTCTGGAATTCGGAATGAGGGATCCCGACGAGACCGAGTGGGAATGATTTCGTGCGTGTGACGGTCGCGGGAGGGAGCCGGAATTTGTAGACATGGACAAGCGGTGCTGGTTCAGAGGTCTGGAAGAATGTTGGATGTCCTGTCAGAGTATGTGATCAGCACTGGTTCTATAAATATCTCTGCGCCGGCATGTAGGGGAAACGGTACCTTTGACGAAGCCATTTCGGGAAATTGTATGTGCAAGACGGCCCTCAATCCTCGAAGCTGAGTAGCTACAATATGAGGGCCGAGGGATCGTTAAGGCGCAATGTTGGTGATTTCGAAATATTTTAGAAGCTCAATCTAAGTGCATAAACACGCGAGTGGAGAAGAGGGGAAGCTGCAGATCGTCCGATACAGCACGTCTGGACGACAGCAACAAAATGTTCTAAATTGTATTATGATCGGATTATTTCGAATTGGAGGTAAGGCACCCGTACGGCAAATTGGGGCAGTGGTCGCAGGAGCTGAATGTCAACGAAGCTGGGTGAGTGAGCGACTGAACGAGTGGGCAAGTGAGCGATTGCTGCGACGCGGGCGGGGCCGGTTGGGGGTTGGATGGTTGTTCTGGTTGGCGTAACGCGGAGTTGACGGACGAGAGCTGTTGGATCGCGATGGAGGAGCAATGATGCTCTGGAGCAAGCAAATATTATGGTCAATGGGGGGAAAGATTGTGTAGAAGATAGGCGGGCGTGTAGGAAAAAAGTTGAGGGAAGAGCATAGAATGTCTGGTTCGGTTTATGGAACACAGCCGGGCCAGGGCAAGTGTGACCTTGGTTGGTTGCGGGATGATCACACCCCCCCAAACGACTAGATTAGCTCCCCCGGCAAGACGACCGTCTAGGCTGTGTTGGGCGCAAAAACACTGGAACGGGCACGCGTATTCGCCGTGGTGCGGAAGATAGGGACCGATTAATCTGGTGGAATTCCACGTAAAGTGAATCACCGGAATGTGCAAACGATGCAATCACTACTTGGGGGTGGGCGAAAATAAGATGTAACAAAAATAAAAATAAAAATTATTTAGGAGACAAAGAAAGCGAAAACGGTAGCGAGGGGGGGAAAGGAAGGGCGTCAAAGGCCAGGTAGGCGTATGGACAACCGATCACCCAGCGCATTTCTTTTCTCGCGCTTACTCCTCGGTGTCTCTGGGTGCGTGTGTCTATATTTTTATTTTATTTTGTTTTATTTTATATTATTTTATCTACTGTTTTTTGACTTTTAGCTTGGGCGTTGGCTTGCGTCAAATGCCTACTACTTAAGGGCATTCGCACCGCTGGGAAGTAAGATAGTGGTGTGCGCAACCGCCGCATCCGAGCCAGGGCGGCGGTGGGAGAGGGTCAGAAATACGTATGGGCTAGACTCGATACGGCGCCATCGGGACGCTGTTTTGACTTGGAGCGTGCTGTCTTCAGGATTCCCACCTCGTGATACCAGTAAGCGCCGCTAACCAATAGAGATGGATCACCGGGCTTGCTTGGGGTTCCCTTTGAATTTAGAGTATTTGCCTTTTATTGGGGGGAGAGGGGCCGTGTGGGCAGTGTGGGCAGAGTGGACAAGTGTGGTTCAGTGTTGGGTTCAGCGTGGTGGCGATGAAAGGCATGAGGCGTGGCTTTGCTACAACCACCCCCTGCCCCCGCTATCCCCCCCCCCTCGCTGCGCTCCTCTATTATTGGGTTTGTTGGGTTTGGAGCACGAGGTTGTGTGTTGCTTTCCTCACAGTCAGATTGGCTAGGTCCGGTTGGGAACAGCGCAAATAGGAGACCGACGGCGTAAATCAGGAGGAGTGGGTCGATATTGCACCGTTACACCATGCTGATGATCACGCAAGTATACGGTACGGTGCGGTGCTGTGCTGTGCTGTGCTGTGCTGTGCTGTCCTGAACTGTGCGGTGCTGTACTATAATATGCCATACTATACTATACCATACTGCTCTGCTCTGCTCTTACTCTGTTCCATCCTTCAGCATGGTCTGGTCTGGTGTGGTTGTGGTGTAGGAGCGAGCATACGGATGGGCTTTGCATACGGGATACGCAGATCACCACACATAGAAACAATTGCCGTCACGGTACAAATAGCCCGACCAGCAGCACTCGCGTTTGATACTGAGATCTGGTCGACATGACGTTTGCATCACCTGCTGAACACAGCATCTTACAGCATCGACACCGTGCGGGTTCTCGGGTCTCTGTTAGGTGTCCTAGGCAGAGGGGGGCGCTGACAGTACATGCACGTACATACATACGGTCATAATACATCGTTAGCAAGGCACCAACCACTTCTCCTGCGCAAGGTACAGCACAGCTATCGATCCAGAACCAAAGTTTGCCCTACAGCACACACCTCCCGTACCACCGTGACTTGGTACCGAACGCCGTCCTGAACGCTTATAAATGTGCATTGTGCGGACCCAATTTCCGGGAGAGTTCACAAGAAAAAAGGTAGTGTGTTGCGCCAACCCGTGCCGTGGCTAGAAATACATAGAGTTTCGGATCGTCAACCACCAAGGCGATTTGGTACAACCTAGATTGCGGTCTATCGAATAAAAGTTATATAGTAGGATACATGCAAAATTCATTCAAGCAGCCCTGCCAAAAAAAAATTTAGACAATGTTGCAAGCCCTTGTGGTAGACTACATTTCTTCATCGCTTGATAGAGTCCCTATTGTACGGTAGTGACAAGGTCGGTTGCAACCCCCGGCGATGTGTTGATGGCCCTGTCGGTGTCAACGATCTAGCCTTTACGATCATCGCTGCTTATTTGGGGATCAGCGTAGTTAAAACTACGGATCCGTAGGGGGATATGGGGAGGGATATGGCTATGGGCTATGGGATATCGGACAATTATGGAATACGTATGGGAAATGGGAATTTTGAGTTTCCTTTCACAGCGTTTCGCCCTCACAAGAACAGGTACAAACGTAATCGCACTGGGAACCCTAACAGGAAGGCGGCCCTACTAATCTTAGCAACCTCACTAACCCAGCTTCCGACTACGCTCTCTCCAGTTCTACAGGACGAAGAGGTATCATATCATGAAGCTTAGCCAACAGTGGGCGATCCGCTCTCATCTCGGCCATTCCCACTTAACCGCCGTGACAAGCCCACCTGGATAGTTACAATACAGGACCTCGAGGTAGTTGTACAGTGTCCTTTTGGGGGACACTATCTGACACCTGCTCAGGCGAAGCAAGCGAAGGAAGATATTGTTTAGATTAACAGGATTTCCCTTCGAGCGGCATGCGTCGACAGAACCACTGTACTCCTGTCAACGGGACTGTACGCGATGCTGAGAGGAGAAGGAGAGAACCACCACTACGACCGTGGACCAGCCACTGTTCAATTTACCCGTTGCTGGGACCAAACTCGACCAGCCGAAGGTAGCTGTACCATATCGAGGTACTATAAGCTACGGAACCGCCTTCGCTTCGGAACATTTTGGAATTGTTCTCTGGTGTTGGATCCCATCGCGGCCAAGCAAGCAAGCAAGCAACCCCACCACCCAGAAACATACCTGTCACAAACCAGCCGCCGGTCACCAGGCAGTCTGTGCAGAAGAGGGGAAACACGCCAGCGAGCCGGATGACGAAGTGGGCGATCATCTAAGGCCAGAACATATCCATCCGGAAATGCCATACACCATGTAGGCCAGCAAAGTGGCTGAAGCCCGTGGAGGAGACACCTGAAACACAACTTCACAATTGCACAGGTGTACAATTTCACAACCACCAAACTTCTGCCAGCTTCTGATCACTGGTGTGCTGAAAAGCGGCTAAACCAGGGCAGGGTATCGTATTGTTCCGTGCTGTAATGTACGAGCACATCACTCATGCAGGTCACCCTTCGATACCGGGGTCCTTGAAAACAAAAGAATGGATGGAAGCTATTTCACGCGAGACGCACTTCGGAGCCATACGTAAATGTTCACTCGCTTATTTAAATTGTCGGATGAGAGCTGCATTAGAAGGATTCCACTACGGGTGAAACAAACCTGTGTATTTCCACTCGAAAGGAGACACCGTCGTATAGACTTACAAAGAGGCACAGTCAGCTTCGGCTTATGCAAGCACGTAGACAAAAAGAATAAACCAAGTTTCCTACGTCTTGGCACGTGACTCCGCAATGCTGCAACATCCCTTCTATCACCTAATTCCAAAGCACTCGATAGAACCAGGTAAAGTCTTTGCGGGTGTGAGGTTTTCGGGAGTGATATCCACAAAAAACTTTAGAAAAAATATCCAAATGCATACCTACATGTTTCTCTTCCTCGATGTGATGTCACTCATATTTTACACAACGTAAAAGAGCCACCGCAAAGCCCAATGATTGTAGACCACCGGCATCCCAGGAACAGTATAGAGCTAAACATCAGGCTTTAGTCAAAACGTCAGATAGGGCACGCGTCCTCTCAGGTAGAACAGCTTCTCGCCCATCTCTAGTCTTCGTAAAACAACAGCCTAACAAGTCCTTGGTTTTTTTTTTTTGGCCATCCCACCAGCGTCCAC